>ENA-UOYA01002978-UOYA01002978.1-activated-sludge-metagenome-genome-assembly--contig:-NODE-2978-length-15572-cov-10.644261_pt1 | contig 15572 bp, 10 predicted proteins | sample MGYA00238163_ERZ764804 | MGnify/ENA primary metagenome ERZ764804 (study PRJEB28919, sample SAMN05720223) | activated sludge metagenome | isolation source: Anaerobic digester | place: Hong Kong...
AAAATCCGTGGGAATTTACCACATATCAACAGATATGGATAAATTCCCACGGATTTTATGATTAATTTCTTCAATTAATTCCTATCCACAATCAATGCAAAGCGACATTTATTTAATAGGAATTAATTGCAGACGGATATCTTTACTTGAATAGTTCAGCCAATTTCTTGCCCAAAGCCTCGCCACGTACATCCTCGTTGATGCCTAGCACCACGCCATTGGCATCGATGAGATACATCGTAGGTACGGCACGCACCTTGAACTGATTGGCAACTGCCGGAGAAAGGAAGTTGGGCCATTTGAGTTGTTCCTGCTGTACTGCCTTTTTCCATGCAGCGACATTTTGGTCTATCGAAATGCTCACCACCTCAAAACCACGGTTCTTATACTGCTCATAATTTTTCTTCACATTTGGTATTTCCTTGCGGCAAGGCGCACACCAACTGGCCCAGAAATCGATAAGCAAATACTTTTTGCCCTTGAGCAACTGCTCTAGCGTGTAGCTTTTGCCAGCCCCATCCTTCAATGTGAACGACTGCAATTTGGTACCAACACCACCACCAGGGAAGAGTTCATCATATATCTTTTTGCCATAGAAAGACTTTTTCACCTGTTCCGGCAGACTTTCATAATATGGTTTCTGTTCTGCTGTGAGATAAGACATGAAATTCACCATGAGTAACGGTCCCCAGAATGTGTCTTTGTTAGCATTGAACAGATTCGTATATTTTGCTTCTACCGTATGAAAGAAGTCATTATCCTCTTTCTCCATAGCCTTGTATTCATCAGTGGCCTTGATGGCATCCATCTTTACCTTGTCTTTGCCAGCAGCTGATATTTTGCTTTGCAATGGTGAATAACGACGTTCAAAATCAGAACGTATCTGGTCGAGCGTGTCATGCACACTGGTCAGCTCTTTATACTTTGCGTTCAGCGAAGAACCTGTTACGATCACATCACTCATCTCATAATAGGCACTACTGTACATTTTCTTATCCACTTTGCCTACCGTGACGCTGATATTATCGCCTGTATTAACCATGAATTTCAACGAACTGTAATCGTCATTCACTTTGACCATTACGAGAAGTGGCTCCTGCACGTCGGTCTTGATTTCAAACTTGCCAGCAGCGAGTTTGCCCTCTGCCATTGCCTTGTCGTTGTCATGACTTACGGGAACAATACTTAAAACAGTTCCATCGGGCAATCCGTTGACCGTTCCTGTGATTGTCAAATTCTGAGCTACAGCAGCAAAACTAATCGCTACTACGGCAATGATTGTCAAAAATAATCTTTTCATTTAGCTATTAACTTTTAATTTTTAATTATTCTCTATTTAATGATCCACTTTTTAATTGCTCTATTCAGCATCCACACAGGTCATGCCTACGATTTTTCCCCATCCTGTTGTTACCACAGGATTGTCTGGAGCTCCGAACATCGGTCCCCAATAACTATTAGGCAGACCATAATTCACGTCCATCTCATACTGTATCAGTTTGCCCTGATTGGTGTTTTCATTCCACACACCAATCCAGAAACACACATCACTCGTTGGCCAACCTCCACCTGCACTACCCCATGCATAAATGGCAGTGACTTTCTCACCCGCCTCACAAGTATAGATCGTGTTGGATGTAGTCTGTCCACTTGATGCAGAAAAAGAATACACAGCTTTGTCTGTGGCATAATAGAAGGCATATCCACTCGTGTTGGATGCGAACAGTTTCGCGTCCATAATGTCGGTGCAACCCGACAGATCGATGATGGAACGCTTGCCGGCAGCAGAGAGGTCTCCCTTGTCCACACGATTGTAGAAATTATAACGATAGAGATACGGTTTACCATCAATGTGCATCACACAACACGTATAGTTTCCACCACTATTAAATATGGCAGACGGCTGCACAGGCAGATTGTTGGCATCCACATAAGCAGTATCGGATGTGTTTTTGAAACTACTAATCTGCGAAGCCTGAGAGAAATACGGGCGGAACCTTCGGTTACGCTTGTCGTAGATCACCTGCCAAGCATTGATGGCTCCAGTGACAGGCCGCCACGTGGTACGCGTGTTGAACATCAGAAAAGCTCCCGCCTCATAATCACCTGCAATGGGTGCAGAGAATTTACGGTCGTTAGCTTTGTTGGCATACATCACGTGCAGTTTACCATTGTTAATCAGAAACTCGCAACTATTGGTATAGAAGGCGCATTGCGGGTCGCGCGTATCGGGCGTGTCATAAAAGGATGTGTTCCACTCGTTCATCGTGGTCATGTTCACACTGTTGATGCGATACAGATTAGCATCCGTACCCACGAGATAACCATCCTTGGTGGTCTTACCTGTGGTGCAGCCACGTATCCACAGCGGTTTGCCTTCCAGATAATGTCCTGCCAGTTTGTGGTAATAGTCATAATAGCAACTGTCACCATATATCAACATCAGCGGAGATTGATATACCTCGATATCAGTCTGTCCTTCACGTTCAGTGAGCAGATAGAGGCCACCTACATATCCATCTTGGTTTACACTGATGTAAGAAGGAGAAGGATTGAAATAAGCCTTCATACCCGTGATGGAATCCTCTGCCATGAGATAAATGAAGTAGGTTCCCGGATTCACATCGACATCCCATTTTAAAGCTTTCGTATGAGCGATGGTATCGGCAGCAGGATATTTCAGTACGTTACCCACCTGCTCAGCCTGATACTGATTATAATTTGTCTTGAGCACAAACCAACGGTAGCGCAAACGTTCAGGATGCACATATTTTACATTCACATCATAGTCTACATGCTGACCTGGGGACAATTTGTAATAATTCATCCATTTGTTGCCCAGCCCCACTGTATCTATTACTATTTTACCAGCCTCTTCCTCGGAAAGGTAATCGGTGTTGGTGTCATCGGTGTAACAAGACATCATGGTTGACACCATCATCACCAATACGACAGGAAAAAAATATTTTAATGCTTTCATATTCTTGTATATTTCTAGTTTGTTTAGCTGAATGTCACCAACACGCCATTTTCATCCTTGAGAGGATTACCAGGATGAGCAGCATTGTATTCGTCGAGTGCATTTTGGAACTTTATCTTATAACTCTGAAGTGCGGCCCACGTCATCGTGTCGATATTGAAACCAGTGATGCCTCCGGCATTTGCGAGCATAAAACGATACTTCACATTGCTGTAGGAGCCGAAGAATTCTTCAAGGTCACTCCAGTTGTTAGGCTTCGAAAGAACGTCGGTCCATATCAACGTCAGATGATTCTGTCCGTCAACGCCGATACCGAAATCATCCGACTTCGCCACTTCGATGCGCAACCTCACCGCCTTGGTCTGCAACACGTTACCGCGTTTCAGTGTCACGGGGAGATAAGCACTGGCAGCATTTGCTGGTATGACAACCGTTGACGGCACTTCATAGAGATCATTGGTGGCTGTGGTCAGACTACTTGCCACTATAATATTGGCGGTACGTGCATGGTCAGAAACAGGGCCCATCACTGCAACCTCCACATTCATCACTTTGGCCGTGGTGTCCGCGGGATAGGTGACAAATGAAAAAGTGAGAGAATCTGTGCCTGCGGCATATATTTCAGGACCCACAAGTCTCACGCGAGCCTCATCCTGATAATAAAAGCCGTCGTCCTTGCAACTCACCATTCCTATAGCCACAAGTGCAAATAAGAATATCTTAAACACTCCACTATGTGCAACATCTGATGCACGGAGCATGATATATGATTTATCAAATATATTATTCATCATTTTGATTCTTGATTCTTTATTCTTCATTTCAATTAGTATATCCGCCGAAATCCTTGTCGTTTGTTGGTATCGGCAACACATAGACAGACTTGCCCGGTCTGACCGAAGACCCTGATATGGAACTGGAATTCAGACGCTTGTAATAGAAGAAGAGTTGACCACATTCGCCAGTGAACTCTTTGCGGTATTCCTTGTATATCTCATTCTGTATCTGATCAGCTGTGAGGTCGTTGCTCAATGGGAACAGACTCAGATTGCGAGCCTCGCGCACTTCGTTGAGCAATGCTATAGCACGTTTGGGATTCGTGGTCTTCATACATTCGGCAGCGATGTAATAAGCTTCGCTCATACGTATCAACGGATAGATATCGTTAAATGTACTGCCTTCGATATGCCAGAATTTGCACATATACCGCTTGTCGCCATCCTGCTCATAACCCTTGAGGTAACGGTAGTCATTACCGTAACCCTTGTCAAATTCATAGATATCCTTTGCCGTGCTTTCAGAAGGGGAAAGAACATCTGTGCCGCCTTTTGACGTGAAATAATAGTTGCCGATATCTTCCCAGTCTTTCACAGTGAGATGAAACACATGCTCTGAGCTGAACGAAAAATCGATCTCGTTCATGTTGCTGCTCTCCATAGAGGTGTGGTCAACCCATCTGAAAGGTGTACTCAACTTGTCTGAATCGTTGGCGGCTATCACTTCGTTGGCGTATTTCAGTGCGTTCTCGGTGTCTCCCATCCAGAGATAGGCACGGGCAAGTGTCAGGTCGCAGGCATAATAATTGAAATAAGGTATGCGCATCGCACGTTGCGTATAAGGAGCATAGCCAATCTTCAGTGAGTCGTGGCTGAGCGACTGGCGGGCCGTGAGCAAGTCGTTGATAATCTGCTGCATAGTTTCACTCACAGGTTTCTGTGCCACCACATTGGTGGAATATTCCGTGACATAAGGCACACCGTTGGCAGATTTGTCCATCGCAGGGGCACAGGCGAAAAGGCGCATCAAATCAAAATGGAGGAATGCGCGTAACCCGTAAGCCTCACCACGATAGGTGTAATAGGTATTATCTGAAAATTTAGTGGAATCCGCCTGATCTATATTTTTGATAACCAAGTTCAAATTGGCGATGCAATTGTAAGTGCTCGACCATATAGAACTGATGACACTTTCTACATTACTGTTAGTGTAGTCGAAGTCGTTTGCATACCGCCAGCTGCCATTGGCATCCACGTCGTAACTATGGGAGAGGACCTCGGTAAAACCGATACCCATGTTCAACCCGTACATCGACTTGCTACTCATGGCAGTATATACGCCAGTGAGTTCGTCTTTATAACCACCTTCACGACTGAACTGGTCTTCCTCTTTAATCTGCGACTTCGGGTTCACGTCGAGCCAGTCTTCACACGAAGAGAGTGCCACGACAGTCATTGCTGATAATATAATATATTTTAGTTTCATTGCCTTTGCGTTTTAGAATGTGATTTGTGCCGATAAAGAGAAGGTGCGTGCAAACGGGTAAGATGTTCCGCGCTCGGTCTTCACTGATGAGATGACGAACAAGTCGTTGGTATATGCGCTCACTTTAAGACGTTCGATAAACGAATTCTTCACAAAGTTGCAATTGCGAAAATCGTAATAGAGCGTGAGTGATGCCATGGTAAATAGGTTGTAATCCTGTACGAAACGAGATGTAGGATAAGTGACACTTTGGTCGGTGATGGCCTTATAAAGAGCCATGTCGCCAGCCTTCTGCCAACGGTCGGAAAGCACACGCTTGTCAACATTGTATTGAAGTTGTGCATTTTCTACACGTTCCACCAGCGTGGAGTTGTAAATCTGTCCGCCCCAACGGTAGTTGGCGGTCACATTGAATCCCCAACCGTTCAACTCGCCGTTGAATCCGAAGTTGCCGTTATATTTTGGTTGTGTGTCACCACAGACCACTTGGTCGGCAGTGTCATAATCATAAGTCACGGTACCATCTCTCTTCATCAATATTTCCTTACCATTCTGCGGGTCGATACCTAGGGATTTCACAGCCCAGATGGATGTCATGGAACAACCTTCATAATATTTCACCGAAGGGGTGATGGTTTTATTAGTAGTCATGTTCTTATCCTGGGCCTCATTCCATGCACGAAGACTCTCGGATATCTTTTTCAATTTGTTCTTGTTGTGTGACACATTAGCGAAGACGTTCAGATAGTCGCGTCCCTTGTCGATGATGCGATAGTTGAGATAAGCCTCCCAACCCTTGTTCTCTGTCTCACCAAGATTAGCCACATACGTGGTGAAACCTGTCGTATAAGGAACGGTGACATCCGTTATCATGCCTTTGGTATCGGCGATGTAATAATCGAAGCGTCCTGACAGACGGTTCTTGAACATATTGATATCCACACCGATGTTGGTGTCATATTTCTGTTGCCATTTCAAATATTCATTGGCAAGACCTTTGACATACGAACCTATCGAGCCATTGTAGGAGCTGCCGCTGTAATACACGAATGTAGGCATAGCATCGTAAGAGCTGAAGCCCTGGCTGCCAGTATAGCCGAACGAAGCGCGCAACTTGAGACGATCTATGACTTTCAGATTCTTGATGAATTTCTCATTGTGCATATTCCAACCACCACCAAGCGACCAGAAAGAACCCCAACGGTTTTGGCTGCCTGCCTCGGAAGAACCTGTCAAACGATAGTTGGCATCGAAGAGGTAACGTTCATCATAAGAATAGTTCACTGAAAGCAAACCGCCACAACTGCGTGAAATGCCTTCAATACCAGTAGGCTTACTGTTTTTGGCATACTGCACGGCGAATGTAATGTCGTCCATGAAATCATTGGGGAAGCCTTCTGCTGTGACACCTACTGTGGAGTATTGATTGTCGGTCATGCTCAATTGCGCATTGGTAAATATCAGATGTTTGTCTATCTGTTTGGAATAACTCAGGCCCAGATCGGCACTCACATCGGTGGTCTTACCGTTTTCCTGATAATAACTGCCCTTGCGGAATTCATCCGTCATGCTGATGAAATCAGTATGGTTGGCAGGCTTGAACTTATCCGCAGTGGATGTTTTGTGTACAATACCGAAACGGCCCGTCATTCTGAAAGCCTGACTGATCTGCCACTCAATATAGAAATTATCTGTGATATTTGTATAAGTAGTATTGTCGATGGTGTTGAGTGTCGTATTGTAAAGCGGATTGTAATAGGCTCCGCTCTCGCCACTGTTGTTGGTATAGTAATACGTTTTGTTCATATTACCATTCTCATCATAAATGCGGCTATATGGGTTCATTTTATAATAGGTATCGAACGACCCATAAGGCGAATTGTCACTATTGTTGTAGTCGATGGTGAGTTTGTTGCGGAATAACAGATTTTTCAGTCGATATGCAAGCATGATGCCACCTGAGAAGGTGCGGCGGTCAGAACCTTTCATCGCTCCGGCGATATCATTGTAAGCCAACGACACGCCGTATTGGAACGACTGCTGACCACCATCGAGATAGAGGGAATGCTTCTCTCCCACACCAGTACGAACAGGCTGGGCCAGCCAATCCGTGTTAACACCCATGAGCACCTCACGCAACTTGTTGGAATAAGTTTTGTCAAGAGCTATCTGACTCACGGCATTGTCTGATGAAAACAAACCAGCCAGCTTCTCCACCTGCAACTTCTCGGATGCATTGCAGAGATTGTAACTGCTCAGGTCGGGCACTTCCACATCCAAACTTCCCGTATACGTGATGCGCATGCGTCCCTGTTCGGGTTTCTTGGTCTCGATGACGATGACACCATTTGCAGCCTTGGAACCATAGATGGCTTTGGCTGTGGCATCTTTCAACGTGGTGACGCTCTCAACTTGATTCATGTCCAAATCCAATATCTTGGTAAGTTCTGTCTCGAAACCGTCAAGGATGAACAATGGTTGATTGGCACTCGATGCGTATTCACCCTGCACGCTGGAGATGGTACTCGAACCGCGCATCTGGAAATCTGGCAGCGCATTGGGGTTGGAACCAGCCGAAAGGTTTTCTATCTGCATGAAGGAAGGGTCGATGTTCTTCAAACTTTGCAGCACGTTGGCATTACCCACCTTCTGCAAATCTTCACCCTTCACTGTGGTGACGGCACCAGTAAATGTGTTCGCCTTTCGTGTGAACGAACCGTTGACCACGACCTCATCCACCTGCTTGGAATCGGATTTCAACCTGATTTTCATTCCGTCTTCCGCCTTCACATTCACGGTCTGCATACCTACATAAGAAACGATAAGACGAGCGCCACGTGGAAAATTGGAAAAGGAGAAATGGCCTTCCACATCTGTCACCGTAGCCTGCTGCGTCCCCATAATGCGGATGGTGGCACCGATAACAGCTTCACCGTTATCCGCCGCGACCACAGTACCTCTGAGTTCCCTCTGTGCATCCTCATACGTCTGCGGATGTTCACGCAAGGTGATGTTCACCAGTTGTCCATCAATAGAATAGTCAAGTGGCTTTCCTGAGAGGAGCATTTGCAATACACCTTGGAAAGCTTCGTTCTTCACACTTCCTGTAACACGGAAACCTTCCACATCATCATAAGTGAACATGATTTTGTAATCACTAGCCTTTTGCAACCGACGTAATGCCGACGGCAGACTTTCGTTTTTGAAGCTCATCGTGATGCCACCCTTGTTTTGCGCTCCAACACTCAGAAACGTAAAACAAAAAAACAACATCAATAGTAGAAATCGCTCTTTTTTCATATTAAAAGTTTTTACACATAAACAATTACACTTGCTTTTAAATGTAACGGATGTGTCCCGAAAAAGGTTACGGATTTTTAATAAAAGCATTAAAAATAATCAAAAACGTAACTAAAAATTCATTTTTACTAAACTTACGCATGTGTTTATTTTATGAAATCGTAAAGGGTCTAGGTGCAATGAATAGTATCTATACGAAGAAATAGATACCAATTGTTTGCCAGAAACTCAGAATTATTTACAAACCACTGAAACTTATATAACTTTTATTGACAACAAGAACAGTTTCTTAATAAAATTGATTATTTTTGCACCACCAAAATAAAACTATCGGATGGAAGACAGAAAGGAATTTGACGAAATTTTCCGCCTTTATTACAGCCAGCTCTACTTCTTTGCGAGGCAATTTCTCATGGATACCGAGGATTGCCAAGACATCGTCAGCGATGCCTTCGAAGATGTATGGCTCAATTTCTCTTCCATCAGAGCAGATGCCGCTAAATCATTTCTATACACCGATGTGAAACGAAAATGCATAGACCGATTACGGCATCTCAACACCCAAAGGCAATATGCAGAAGTATGCCGCAAAATCACAGAATGTTATGACACCGACGACGGAATCAGAGAGATGGAAGAAAGAGAACGTATCATCGGACAGGTGATAGACGATTTGCAACCTCCAACTACCCGTGAGATTTTTGTGGCTTGCTATGTGGATCATAAAAAATATGTCAGCGTTGCAGAAGAAAAAGGCATCAGCGTGAGTACGGTGAAAAAACATATTGTGAAAGCACTGAAGGCCATCAGAGAAAGAAATGATAAAAAATAATAAAAAGCGTGTCCCTTTACATGAAGTATACGTTTAAGATATAAACCAATAAAAAATGACAGACGACGCATTGGATATCATGGAACCCGAAGCTGAGATTTCCGACCAGATGGTGGAAAAACTCAACTGTAACACAGACCTCGCTGAGGCCTGTCGGGACATTGCGCTCGCTGCATCCTCACAACGCCGCAAGCAGGAAAAGGTGGATGTTGAAGCTCGTCTGAACCAATTTCATAGGCGTCACCATAAAAGACAAATCATCAAATTGAGTATCGTAGGCATTATGACAGCAGCAGCCATATTTGCTGGATTGTTATTCATCCTGAAATATCAAAATAATACGAATCAAATATTTTTCAATGCTGAGGATTTATCAGAAACAGCCATGTTGACGGATATCGACGGCAATGAAATTCCATTCAAATTGTCTAAGAATCATGGCGTAGAAATCAAAGTCGGTGCTAAAAAAGATGATGCGTCCACAGATATAACTGATACATTAAAGATGAACATGCCTTTCGGAAAATCATGTATTATTGATTTACCAGATGGCTCAAAAGTTTATTTGCACCCTGGCAGCAATATGGTTTATCCCACCCGTTTTACTGGCTCTTTGCGGGAAGTGAAACTCTACGGGGAAGCTTATTTCATAATAGCTCATGACAAAAACCATCCTTTCGTTGTTACTACAGCCAATTCCCAAACTACAGTACTGGGAACTGAATTTGATATTACTTCATATCATGGACAGGCAGAAAAAGTGACTCTTGTCACAGGCAGCATCAAATTACACGGGCAGAAATGCAATCGGGAGATATGCCTTGTACCTGGCCAAGAGGCTAGCATCAATGAAGGTGGTGGTATCAACGTTACAGACATTGATACAGAGCCATTTACATCATGGAGAGACGGATATTTCTATTTTGACAACGTGCCACTTCGCGACATATTACAGGAACTTGGCAGATATTATAATGTGAGCATAGACTGTAATAGTTCCAACTTGCTGAATTATCGCATGCGTTTCATCATTAAGCGCGACAATGATATCAATTACGTAGTAAGTATGCTAAACAGAATGAAGAAATTCAATGCTATATTAACTGACAACAAAATTGAAATCAGATAATTTATGATTTGGTGATATTATTTGCACTCTTTTATTATTCTCTTTATGATTTCCCGAAATTAAAATAGGTGGATTTAGATTTAAATCCCCCTAGTGGTAAATTTTGTCTATCATTTATTTACAGATAATCATTATATCTTTTGATTATCACAATGAACTCGTATATATTAATTTGTGCAATCGTTTGCATTAAAATATGCACAACTTATTGTCATTTAGTGATTTATGTAATGGTTATTTAGACTATCTTTACACCAGCAAATACAATAAACATTTAACAACCAACATGAAAAAAATTTACTTTACCCTTTTGACAATGCTATTCCCTCTGCTCATGATGGCACAGGGATGGCCCGCCAATTACAGTGGCGTGATGCTGCAAGGATTCTACTGGGATTCTTACAACGAAACTAAATGGACACAACTCACTTCTCAGGCAAACGAACTCTCTCAGTATTTCGATGTGATATGGATTCCCAACTCCGGTCAGGTGGCTGGAGGTGCTACAGCGCAAGACATGGGCTACATGCCTTGCTACTGGTTCACCCACAATACCATCTTCGGCACACAGGACGAACTGAAGACAATGATTCAGACCTTCAAAACGAAGGGGACTTCAATCATGGAAGACGTAGTGGTTAACCATAAGAACGGACTGAAAGACTGGTGCGACTTTCCTGGGGAGACATGGAACGGCAAGACACTGACATGGAGCCTTGCCGACATCTGCTGCAACGATGAAGCCAGTTCGCATGGATATGCCGTATCAGGAGCCACAGACACGGGCGACAACTTCGACGGTTGCCGCGACCTGGACCATACCAGCCTAAACGTGCAGAAGAACATCAAAATCTATTTGGACTTCCTACAACAGGAACTGGGCTACACAGGATTCCGCTACGACATGGTGAAAGGCTATTCACCTAAATTCAACGGAATCTACAATGCTTACGCCAACCCCACATTCTCCGTGGGAGAATATTGGGACGGATCTTACGACAACACCACGGGATGGATTAACGGGACAAAGAACAACGGCATCATCGAATCTGCCGCTTTCGACTTCCCCCTGAAAATCTCCATGAATAATGTATTCAATAATTCCACATGGAGCGGCCTTTCCAACAAAGGTATTGCGGGGAGTGTGATGAACCGCTATGCGGTGACGTTCGTTGACAACCACGACACCTATCGCTCCGGTAGCATTCCGATGACAAACAATATTGTAGCCGCCAACGCTTTCATCCTGGCACTTCCCGGTACGCCATGTATCTTCTGGCCTCACTGGGTGGCATACAAGACTGAGTTGGAGAAGATGATCAAAGCCCGTAAGGCTGCAGGCATAACCAACCAGAGCAGCATCATCTATCAAGGAGAATATGGCGGTGGATATGTCACCAAGGTGCAGGGAACGAAAGGCACGGTCATGGTCATGAGCGGATACGTCAGCGGATATAACGTGGACGGTTTTACGAAAGTCTCCGATGGAACGAATTATGCTTATTACGTCAGTAATGACGTGGATCTGAATGCAACTCTCGAGAATGCAAATATCGGTTCGGGCATCCCTGTCGTGGACAAGCCTTCGGGATCTTATACTAGCAGTGTGACCGTCAATGTGAAACCGTCCAACGAGTGGACCACTTTGGTCTATACGACAGACGGCAATGACCCGACAGCGAGCAGCGCATCTCTGACAGCCGCTACGAATCTGAACTTCACCACGAACACGACGCTGAAAGTCGGCGTGCTGAAAGACGGCAACGTCAGTTCCATCTCAACCTACGATTACAGAATATCGGCAAACGCGACAAACACGATCACCGTGTACGTGAAAGCCGACCAGACGCCTATCTATCTGTATGCATGGGACGGATATAACAACCAGACCACGAATATCCTCACATCCTCCTGGCCGGGAACGAAACTCAGCAACAAGAGAATCATCGGCGGCGAAACATGGTACTACATGACTTTCAATAAGAGTGCCGACGACTATTCCCTCAACTTCATTCTGAGCAACGGCAGTGCAGCAACAAAGAGTAGTGACGTGACCAACGTGTCGTCGGACTATTTTACATCGCTTTCCAACAACACTGCATCGAATCTGACAAACAATTATATCTTTCAACTCACGGACGGTTCGCTGACAGAGGATTATTCCAATCTGACGACCATCTACGTGAAAGCTGAAGAATATCCCGTGAATCTGTATGCATGGGACAGTTCCAACAACTACATCAACGGAGCATGGCCGGGTTCGCAGATGACAGACAAAAAGACCATCGGCGGAGTGGAATGGTATTATAAGAGTTTCGACAAAGCCACCTACCCCACTGTCAATTTCCAATTAAATAAGGGCGGCAACACCACACAAACGGGTGATATTACAGGCATTACATCGGACTATTACTGCACATACAACAGTGGCAGCAAGTCAGCGAGCGATGTGACGGCGACTTATCAATATGTACCTGAAGACGATCTGTATCAGGCGGGAGAACTGACCGCATTCTTTGAAGCGCCCTCTTCCTGGTTAACGGTCAATTGCTGGGCATGGAATGGCTCTACAAATTTCACAGGTGGTACATGGCCGGGTGTTTCCTGCACGAAAGTGGGAGTAGCCAGCAATGGCAACATCATCTGGAAATGGAATGGTGGCACACTCTCCGTAAACATACCTGCAAACATCATCTTCAGTAACAATGGCAGCAGCCAGACAAGTGACCTCGTCTTTACGAACGGTGGTTACTATACAACTGGCAGCACTCAAAGCACATTGGAAACAACGGGTATCAATGCGACAAGTCTGACCAACGGAACGACAGAAGCCACCTATTTCTGGAACGGCAGAATCAAGAATGTGCAAAGTGCAACTGCTTCGCAGACATTGTCTAAGGATGTCTACCTCCCTGCCGGCACTTACACCGTGCAGGCGATTGTCAGAGGCACGGCAGGAAGCACCGTCACGCTGAATGCGAACGGAACATCCGCCAGCGCAAGTGTGGATGGACTGAACGGTGCTACCTCTACCGTCTCCACGGACGGCGTGGTAGACGATGTGGTGACGGGTGCCAACAACGGATGGCACAAAGTGCAGGTGACTTGCACACTCACCGCCGATGGCAATTTACCCGTAAGCCTTACATCAGCTGCAGCCAACTGGCAAGTGGCTGCCGTCAAAATACTGAAAGATGCCGATACGTCGGGCAAGTATCAGACTACGGCTTCGACCACGGTCACGAAAACCAACGAGGACGAAACGGCTGAAACAAAATTTATGTTTTACGACAGAGGCATCAACAAAAATTGTTTGGTGAAAGCTACTGCTACCTCTCCGATAGCGCAACTGCCGTGCAACGTCATCGTAGGCGGCACCTGCAGCAACCTCGTTCTCACCGACGGCAATTATTCTTTCAATGCCGACGAGGCGTTCACCGCCAGCGATGCCAGCTACACCCGCAACTATAACATCAGTCAGAATTCTACTGTCTGCCTGCCCTTCGCACTGACCACAGACCAAGTAAATGCTGCCGGCAAGCTCTACGAACTGACAAGCTGGATTGACAATGACCTGAGATTCACCAGAGTGACCACTACAGAAGCATACAAGCCTTACTTCTTCATTCCGAATGCCGAGCAACCTTTCATGAACTTGGGTGAAAAGAACGTTTCTGTGACATCTATCATTCCGGTCACAAAAGACAATATCACATTCAAAGGAACGATGAACAGAAAGAATCTGGTATCCTCTGCCACCAACACCTACTACGGATATTTGGAATCAAATGGAACATTCGTAAAAATCGGTACGGGAGCCGGCGCCAACATCAATCCATTCCGAGCTTATCTGAGTACACCCGATGCCAACGGTGCAAAGACACTGAATGTCGTCTTCATGGACGAGACCGACGGCATCACCACCATTGAAACCGACAACAATGTACAGGGAGCCATCTATAGCATCGACGGCCGTATCGTCCGGAACGACGGAAACCTGAACAGCTTGCAGAAAGGTATCTATATCCGTAACGGTCATAAATTCATCATCAAATAGACAACGCCACGACATGGACAAACTGAAATATATTAAGCCAGAAACCTGCATCATCAATTGTGGTACAGACTGCAACATCCTCCAATCTTCACACAACGACGACACAACGGCTCCCAAGATTGAGGATAGCGGAAAAGAACTTGGAGCAAAAGGATCTAACGTATTTTTTGAAGAAGACAACACGACCAGCGAATCTCAAACTATATGGAATAAATAATCATCACGAAGAGGAAAATCACATTTAAACGGAGATTTTCCTCTTCTCTTTCTTTAATCATCTGCGATATGTGCAATCGTTTGCACAGCAAAATATCAATTGATTTATATCAATCTGGACAAGGAGACAAATCATTTCGTATATTTGTACGCAAAATACAAGAATAAATATGAAAAAAATCTACACCACACTATTGACCTCGCTTTTCCCACTGCTCATGATGGCACAGGGATGGCCGGCAAACTATGGCGGCGTTATGCTGCAAGGATTCTATTGGGACTCTTTTGACGCTTCGAAATGGACAAAACTCGAATCACAGGCAGACGAGTTGTCACAATATTTCAATCTTGTTTGGATTCCGCAGAGTGCTTCTTGCGGAGGCACATCTATGGGATACGACGACCTATATTGGTTCACAAACTATAATAGTTCGTTCGGAACAGAGGCAGAGTTGCGGTCGCTAATCTCCACATTCAAGAACAAAGGCATCGGCACAATCGCTGATGTGGTCATCAATCACCGCAAGACTTTGAACTCACGGGTGGACTTCCCCTCCGAAACATACAAAGGGGTTACATACCAACTGCAATCTACCGACATCTGCTTAAACGATGATGGTGGAAAAACGAAGACTTGGGCAGACGCCAATGGCTATTCGCTAAGCAGCAACAACGACTCAGGCGAAGGTTGGGATGGTATGCGCGACCTGGACCATAACAGCACCAACGTGCAGACAAGCGTAAAAGCATATCTCAATATGTTACTCAATGATTTAGGATATGCAGGATTCCGTTA
>ENA-UOYA01002980-UOYA01002980.1-activated-sludge-metagenome-genome-assembly--contig:-NODE-2980-length-15563-cov-6.313580_pt1 | contig 15563 bp, 20 predicted proteins | sample MGYA00238163_ERZ764804 | MGnify/ENA primary metagenome ERZ764804 (study PRJEB28919, sample SAMN05720223) | activated sludge metagenome | isolation source: Anaerobic digester | place: Hong Kong...
GTTGCCCAGCATATGTTTGAAGGGATGACTACTCTGCCCCTGGATTCTGTCAGGCAGCTTAAAATCTTCCCTCTGGATTCTGCTGATGAGGTGCCTGATATTATCATCATCGAAGATGAACCTGAGAGACTCATGTGGATTGCCCTTTCCTATCTCCATGCCCACGGGGGAAAACGGGTCCAGGGTTCTACGGCTATCCTGCAGGCTACCTGTGTTGACTCCTGCATTATTCCGTTCCTTGAAAACCGGTTGAATTATGGACTTGGATGCTATGGCTGCCGGGATGCAACGGATATGGGGTCTGGGGAAGCGATCATCGGGTTCCCGGCTGATGATCTTGCTGCGATGGTTTCCCATCTTGAATACCTGGCAAAGAAAGCCCTACCCCATTCACGGGAGAAACACGCATTCGGTGCATTTACAAAGGATCATGCCGGGACAGGGTGTGACTCGCTCTAAACAAAAGATGATATTCATAGAGAACATAACTGTTTCAAATAAAGGTGAAATATGAAACTCGAAGTGTTAGGAACCGGCTGTACGAAATGCAAACGTATGTATGATAATGTAACTGAAGCGGTAAAAAAATCAGGTGTTCAGGCTGAAGTAACGAAAGTTGAAGCACTGGAAGAGATTGTAAGCAGGGGTGTCATGATGACTCCGTCTCTGTTCCTGGACGGCGAAGAAGTTGTTGCCGGTCGGGTTCCCACTGTTAATGAGATTATCGAAATCATCAAGGAGAATGCATAATGGGAGAGCAAGCCCCCTGTACCTGTGGAAGTAACGAGAAGAACCGATTGATTTTTCCCTGCTCCGGGCAGGCAAATACCGGGCAGATATCAAATCAGGCTGCTATTCAGCTATCTGACGAAGGATATGGCAGCTTTGTATGCACGGCCCTGCTTGCATCTGGATCAGAGTCTCTGGCTGAACGTGCACGGAATGTACATGAAGTCGTTGCTATTGACGGATGTGGGATGGATTGTGCACGAAAGATAGCTGAGCAAGCGGGAGTTCCGGTTCATCAGCATCTGGTTGTGACCAATCTTGGTATCGAGAAAAATTCCTCTGACCGATCTTTTACAAAAGAACAGGTTGAGTCTATTGTCTCTGCCGCCTGGAAAGGAGAAGGAAAAATCCAGGAATCAGGTTCTGAAAAGAAGAATCCTTCCGGTGGGTGTGGGTGCGGCGGCAACTGTTCCTAATCCCTTTTTTATGCATTCCGATTCTGATACGGTGCTGGTCACCTGTTCCGGCATATCCAATACCGGGAAACTTACAACAAAGGTAAGTGAAGCGCTCCACCGGAAATGTCCGGGTATAATTGAATGTTCTCTTGCTGCACGAAGTGATCCAGAAAAATTACGTGATGTTCTCATCCATGTGAAGAGAATAGTCGTCGTTGATGGATGTACAGACTGCTGTGGGAGAAAAAACTGCAGGAGCATGGATATGATCCGGATATTCATATCATTGCCACTGAGTGTGGGATCATCAAGAACGGGATAGAAGATCCACGATTTGACGAGATTGAACTCCTGTCATCAGTTGTTCGGGAGAAAATCCGGTGAACCTTTTCTCCGGTGATATACTCTCCTTTTAATATCAATGCCTATTCAAGGTCCGAGAAAAGATATCCTCATCCCTCTTCTGCTACTTGCTGTAATTACCTCCATTATGATCCTGTCAGGCGGATGCGGATGCAAACAGATATTTACCCTTGAAAATCTCTCTCTTCAACATAATAGTTCATCATTATTTATCCTCCCTCCAAAAGCACTAGAAGTATATCATTTCCATGAAACCCAGCAATGTTATCCCTGCCGGGTGCTTGGAGAACGTACTGAAGAGGTCATGAATAAATCATTCATGCAGGAAATTGATGAAGGGAAGATCATTTTCAGACATGTGAATGTTGACCTCCCGGAGAATGCAGACATTGTCTCCAGGTTCGGGCCGACCTCGTCTTCGGTGATGATTGGATATATAGATGATACCGGATTTCATGCAGAGAACCAGATACAACTCTGGTATAAACTCGGGGACAAAAAGGCATTTGGAGAGGAGTTATCCAGAGCAATCATTGATAGAATGACAATATACGAACAATGATGTCAGTTCCATAATCTACCATGGCAAAAGGATAGATTTCACTATCCCAACCACCATTCTCTCCCTTCATAGATTCTGATACCCTTTTACCACCGAATCAGTTATATGAATAATGTCACTGCTTCCTGTTATTCCGATATCACCGATAAATAATGCAGGATACGATATTTTCGAATAATTGAACTGGTTTTTATATTCGGTAAATAATTGACGGTTCTCTTCATCATATACAAGATTCCGGAATTCGATCAGGACAGAAGGATTTTTCCGTTCATATGATTGAAGGAACTGAAGTACATCTTTACAGCTGCCACAACCGGAACTATAAAAGAATTGTATCTGGATGGGAGAATTTTCATGAAAAATTGAATTATGTGTAAATATTTTCGTAACTTCATCTCGCGTGATTTCAGTCCCGTCCTTTTGAAATATCGCTCCCGAGCATGCCGGGATGAGCATGAGAATTACCAAATTTACGAGAAGAATCAGACTGTACATACCACGTTCAATCTTTTCCATATGCATACCTGTTTCACCATTTATCGGCTGAAAATTTAGAGAAATACATCCATCAGGATGATTATCCCCATAATAAGCATGATAACTCCTATGATAATTCGAAGCAGGCTCTTCCTTTCATCTCTCCATGAATTCAGTCTCTCCGGAGAGAGCCCGAAGATGACCAGGAGAAGTATTGTAATAAGCGGTATAACTACAACGAAATTATATGCAAGAAGATAAAATAAGCCCGATTGGAAATCCTGGTATATCATTCCGAGAATTGAGATATATATCCCGACCGTGCAGGCCATACCATACAGACCGGTCAGGGCACCAACGATGAATCCGGCAGGAACACTTGCAATCTTCAAGTATTTTGAAATGGAACTTTTCTTCGACTGGGGAATGGAGAAGAGTGCTTTCGGATTTTTAACAAGACCGTCTTTTATCTGGAACAGTCCGGCAATGATCGCGATGATTCCGGCAACGATGAGAAATATCTGTGCAACTCCCGGAATCTGAATAGCTGAGAAAATTGCAAATCCAGATAAGACCCTGACCAGATAAAATGCCAGGATGTACGCAGATCCTACCAGGAGAATCGTCTTCCTGGAGTCCGATGCCATAAGTGAGACCAGCAGAAGGGCAAGAACCAGGAGACCACAGGGATTGAATCCTTCTCCCAGAGCAGCCAGGAGGAGGATCACGGGATTCACTGTGATGGTTTCTGAACCTGAAGTCCTATTTTCATTAAATTCAGATGCACCATGAGTCTTGATCTCCCCGACTTTTTGCTCAAATTCTGAAAATATCGCCTTCTCACCGATGAGGGCCTCCTCTCCTATAAAAACAACCGGGACGAATAATGATTTGTCAGGATGCATCTTCCTGAATGTCTCAAACAGGAGGATGTCATCCTCATTGTCGCCGATATTGTGGTATTGGATACGAACATACGGATGAGTTGTCTCATATTCCTCAATAAAGGGTATAACCTTATGACAGGAGGAACAGAGAGGGCTATAAAAGAAATGAATCGCTGATGAATCAGAAGAGATTGTAGAGGAGTTTGAAGAATCTGCAGTACATGCTCCGCATAAAAGAAGAAATAACAAGCAAAAGCATATTGCTTCGATATGGATCCTGGATCTGGAATTTTTTATTGATATGATCATTTTACTACTCTATCTTCTTTTTTAACCATTACGTTTCTGGTTTTATACCATTGCTGAGTATAGCTCAGGATGATTCAATATTTATTGAAATATTGACAAATATAAATATATTGGATAATAAAAAGGAGCATATAAACTCTTTGGCATCAACTTTTTATCCAGATGCAATGTCAGCCTGGTACCTGCAATAGTGAACAGGATGAGGACCATGAAATTAACATAGATTGGGAAAAAGTTCTTAATTGTGGACGAATACCAGATAAAATTACCGGAGAAAAAAAATTATGACGTAAGTTTTTCATACAACCCGGTAAGGGATCCATTATACATCTCCCTGATAGCCTCTTCTTTATCAGCAAGAGGTTTTACCGGAACAAGATCCATGACCGCCTCTGGAGTCAGGTCTGATTTCTTCATGATCTTCGCAGCTCCCTCAGCCATGGGAAGGACCGCATCAGTAGCATCTTTCTGAGTAAGACCGAACGTCTGTGCAAGGTGGATGAGTTCAGCCAGCTGGAACCAGAGGTACGTCGGACCCATGGCCGTTATGACTGTATATGCTTCCAACATCTCTTCAGGAACCTCAGGCATCTGTCCGAGAGCGACCATGAGTTCAGTGAATTTTTTCCGTATATTTTCCGGACAAGACGATCCAAATACCACCGGATTGTATCCTTCATTCACATATGAGGCAGCATTTGGGATCATGCGAATGACAGAACGTGATGCTCCGGTGAGCTGGTTGATGGTTGCTATTTTTATTTTCGGAGCCAAAGATACGATGGTAGTCTTTTCTCCAAGGAAGGGAACAATGTTATGGAGCATTTCTCCAACCACCGGTGGATGAAGGCTGATAAAGAGAAAATCAGCGTTGCTCATCGATTCATCAACCTGGTTTGTTGGTTCAATTGAAGGGAATTTTTCTGTAAGATTTTTCAGGACATCTGGATTGGTATCAGTCACCATGATTCGTTCAGGAAGACAATTCTTTCTGGCAAGGCCTTCAAGGAGGATTCGGGTAACCCTGCCGGCTCCGATACAGGCGATATTTGTTGTCGTGACTCTCTCACAAATGTTTCAAAATTATTTGAACATACACATATATATAGGAAACAGTGTGATTTCAGAAATTTATGGTGGGGTATCCTATCAAAATAAGGATAATAGTTCCCTTGCATCCTGAACGGGAAAAAACCGATATACAGATACATCATTCAAAAAAGATCAGATTGATCTGATTGCCTGCATGCATCTCTCCCCCATTTCAGGATATACACCTTTTATCGCTGCAGACAGAGTTTCAAGCTGGATGGTTCCGGCCTTCTCCTTATCGCAGGTCTTTCCAAACCGTGGAGATCTGCAGGTATGGCAGATAGAGAAGGCAAATCAGTTCAGTTTTTTCTGATCGATCTCCTGTCTTCATGATGCGCACTTTTATATAATCAGCCATTGATGGCTAAAACATACAGCTGATGGATTACCGGAGGCTGGCTCAATTACCAGGACGTGTTACTGATGTCTGAACTCCACAAGAAAATGATCAAAGAGGCCATGGCGGCTCAACATGCCGATGTAGAGGCGGTAAAGAAAAAACGCGGGGGGAATTTTGTAATTGACGATGCACAACCATATCTCGACGCCGTGCAGAAGATGAAACCCGCTGCAGATCAGTCTCCGTCGGTATTTCAATTACACACCGAATCTGTAAAGGCACATTTTGAGATTCTAAAAGGCCTTACGAAAACGATCAGACCCGAGGATGATCCATTCGTAGAACATTATCAGACTCCGGTCATTCTGGAAATTCTCTGCAAGGAAGATCCTAAATTTGCTAAAAGTGTTGAGACCTTTGTCGGAGCAATTAAGAAATCTGAATCGCTTATAGGTCGTGAATCAGCACGGAGATATGGAGGGTTTTACGGTCCGACATGTGTTGTGGATTTTGCCCTTATACCTGGTTCAACAAGTAATGTTGTGAACCGGATTCTTAGCGGGATCACCATTCCTGCGGATCATAAACAGGCAATTCTCGCAGCAAAGTCATGGGGGATGAACACATCGTATGGTATCGGTGATGTGTTTGCTCATGAAATAGAGAAAGGTGGATCGCTTACTGAAGCGGTGAAAAAAGAAATCGACATGCTCCAGGCGATTTATGAACACCCGGTGAAGGCGCAGGCTGAACTTATGGATACTGTTGGTCAGAAATCCTTTGATCACCGGAAATACATGGAGTCATATCGCACAAAGATGGCACCAGTGGTGAAGGCCGCCATGGAGGAGGGTGTTCATTATGGGAACATCGTCACCATTCCGGCGTATTGTGTCGGTGATATCGCCCATCATATCTCGCAATCCACGTTCAATATGTGCAAGGACGATGTTGTCATGGCTGCCATAGATGCCACAACGGCGGTAATGGAGTCTACCCTGAAAAAAGCAGAAGGGAAGGTTAAAAATGAATATGACCTTCTTGGTCTTGCAACGGGTGCTTCTGCTTGTGCGGCAGAATATATTCTGGAACTTGATGGGTTCAACGCTATTATGATCGTGGATCTTCTCACGAAAAGATACCATAATTATGTTCAGCTTTATCCTACCCGGAGTGCTGCAGTAGAGCTCCACAACTGTGATTTTATGGACATGATTTATCGGGGATGGAAATACCTGGACAAAGCACGTCGGATGCAGAGTAGCGGCGAAGGAATCCCCTCCCCGAAAGTAGGTGGATTTACGGTTGATCTATCGCCAATTCATAAAAATGATGTCCTTATGAACCCACAGAGATACGCTTATCCGGCATGTGCCATGACCGTTCGCATGTCTGCCATGATGAGGCTTGCCGATTATCCCTGTCTCCTGACTAGTGAGCCGGTGACTGCTACCCTGATGACGAATATTATTGCTCTTCATAAAGAAACGGTTGCAGCTCCGGCACGGATTTGCAAGGATTGTGCTTCAGCTGCACTGATGGATTTCCGTCATGGTTATTGCCAGTGGAAAGAAGCCGTGTAGTCACGCCAGAGGTTAAAAATGAAGTGTTACGTGTGTGCAAAAGAAGGAAAAAATACCGATGCAGTTGGGATTTGTATTGCCTGCGGTATGGGGCTATGCATGGACCATAGTATTCGGGAAGATATTGATCTCTGGGAAGGGGGGTATCCCTTCCCGGTTAAGAAGAGCGGAAAACGATTGCCCAGAATCCTCTGTCCGGAATGTGTTGCGGCATATAAGAAGGAGTAATCATGTCATTGTTACAACGATGTGTTGCAGAAGGAGTGGGAACCGGGATTCTGGTATACTTTGGTGCTGGTGCAGCGGCTATCACCCTGATGATTGCACATGGTACAAACCCTTCTACTGAGTTTAATATTGGAATCGGTGTACTTGGCGGCCTTGGGGACTGGTTTGCTATCGGTATGAGCTTTGCCATTGCCATTGCCGGGTGTATCTATGCTCTTGGGAGAGTATCCGGATGTCATATCAATCCGGCGGTGACCATTGCCCTCGGAGTTACGAAACGGTTTCCAGCAGAAGAGATTATTCCGTATGTGATTGCACAGTGTCTGGGTGCAGTTCTCGGAAGTCTACTTTTTGCAGCGACCGTCGGCATGGATGCAGTTCTGATTGGAGGATTAGGGGCGACTGCACCGTTCCCAGGAATATCGTATGGACAGGCTATCCTGGCGGAGGCTATTGGAACATTTCTGCTGATGCTCGTGATTATGGGTGTTGCTGTAGATAATCGTGCTCCGCCAGGGTTTGCCGGGTTAATTATTGGTCTAACCGTCGGAGGGATAATAACCGCCACAGGGAATATTGCAGGAGCTTCACTGAATCCTGCACGAACCTTCGGGCCATACCTTGCAGATCTGGTGCTTGGGGGTTCGAATCTTTGGATATATTTTCCTATCTATGTGATCGGTCCGGTTATCGGAGCGGTTGTTGCAGTGTTATTGTATGCATACCTCACTTCAGAGATTGAAGAGAGTACGTAAATTTTTTTTTGATATAGCCTTCCCGGGATATTTCAGAATTTCTTATTTCTTGAAAGGTGAGAGACCAATTCAGTTTTCCCGCGATTCTTTTATATACGCCTGATTTTCCATTTCGCCTGGTCTTCAGTATTATGTAGCCACATAACTACAAGCCGGTTTAGTTCTATAATTTCATCAGATTCAGGTAGTTCCTGGCAACCGTTCCATCTCCCTACCTGAAAACGGCTCTCCTGAACTGGTAATACTCTCGTTTGGTTTCGTTGCGTCTGCTCTCTCTGTAATGAATTTGCGGTTTTCTTCATGTTCCTCTCCAATAGCAAATCGAATGTTATCTTTATCCAGCAGACTGATATTCATAATATTTCAATATCTGTCCCGTATGTGAACCCCCCTCATCTTTCCTGTTTATACAATGCCCACCAGAACCATTACTACTTATATTACATGACCCCGTTATGATTTTCTCTTCCGGTTCTCCATGATCACCTGCTGATCGAAAGTAAAAACACCCATTCCATTATCTTTCAACTCTCCCACATAGTGTTTTCACTTCACTGCTTCCCTCTCTGACCAGAGTGAAGCATGGCGGAAAAAAGAATATCTTTTCTGCATGTGTGAAGCAGCTGCTTCACAGTCAAAACCCGCGAAAACGCCCTAAATTGAATATATGTACATATATATTTTATTATAAGATCTTTAGTGAAGCAACTCGTGTAATCACGAAAAAATCTGAATCATCATTAGCCACCGGATTAATATGTACGTGTGACTGTCGGTTTTCCGCATTACAAAACCAAAATTGTGAAATTATCGATAGATCTTAAATCGGAATAATAAATCAGAGCGGATCTTTTCTGCACACTGCTTCACATTGCTTCATTTTGCTTCACTATGCAGAAAAATTGTATCATTCCAGCATCTTAAACTATAGAGTATATGGTCCGGATATTCTTGTTCAGCATAAAGATCACCTTTTAGTGCTCCTTTCCTGAATCTGTGGTGCAGAAAAAAAAGGTGGTACATATACTGGTGATCCACTTATTTAACACGAGACAATATGAAGATATGAGAACCAATGAAAAAAATCTGGAAAAATTAATTAACGCCGAAAGGGAGATTTGAACTCCCGAGGTGTTACCACCAGTGGTTTTCAAGACCACCGCCTTCCCAGACTAGACTATCTCGGCACCTATACATGTCTGTATATCAACTTTAAAAATATATTCCCAAAGCTCCGATCAATACTCGTATATTCTTTCACATTTCACCTGAAAGGAGAGGGATTATTCTGTACACTTCAGTAACCGTAACCGGTATCAGGGGCCTTCCCCTGATTCAAAAAGGAGATGACCTTCCCCGCCTGATAATTGAAAAATGCGCTTTGGAAGATGGAGACATCATCTGTATCGCAAGTACAATAATCTCGAAGGCAAAGGGATACACCCGAAATTTAAATGATGTCATACCTGATGACCGGGCAACACGGATTGCAGAAAAGACCGGTGAAGATCCCCGCTTTATCCAGGTCGTCCTAGATCAAGCCTGTGACGTTCTCATTGAAACACCATTCACCCTCACTGAAGTATCCTGCGGTCATGTAGGAGTCAGGTCAGGAGTGGACGCAAGCAATGTTGAGGACGGCCTTGTTATCACCCTTCCTGCAGATCCCATGAAGGAAGCTGAGGAGATCAGAACGGAGATAAAAGACCTCACCGGCAAAACCTGTGGAATCATCGTAACTGACACCTGTGGCAGATCATTTCGGCGTGGACAAACTGGTCATGCTATTGGCTGGAGTGGGATGTCAGCCATCAGAGACTTCCGCGGAGATAGTGATCTCTTCGGGCATACTCTGGAGATAACTGAAGAAGCGGTGGTTGACGAGATCGCTGGATTTGCAAATCTCATCATGGGTGAGAGCAATAACGGGGTGCCTGCCGTTCATTTCCGTGGCATACCTGCATGGACCGGACACAATGACATCTACTTCAAAGAGGGAGAAGACGTCATCAGGAAAGCGTTAAAAAAAGTGTAAAAGATCAGAATGAAATCATATTCAGGACGAAGATTGCAACACCACATATAACCGCCGCAGCCAAAACTACATAGGGGCTGATGTGGACTGCCCGCCGGTCTTCACTGTCATAGTAATTGACGAGACCAGCAGATGAGATTAATCGTCCACCTGCTTTTTTTGCCATAATCTATATCTGACCGATGAATTATATAAAAGACAAGGCCGGCAATATATCATGATAAAAGAGTATTCGGTATCAGGGACAGCTCTGACTGGTGAAACCCTTGAGGCGCGGGACGTTACCATCGTTGTTCAGGACGGCATCATCACCGCCGTAGAGGATGAATCATCTGTCCCGGACCGGTGGATCTGTCCTGCTTTTTTCAATGCTCATACCCATCTTGCTGATACGGTTGCGATGGATCTGCCCTGTGCCGGGACACTTGATGAACTTGTCACGCCTCCCCATGGACTCAAGCATCAGATACTTGCAAAAACCTCAGTGCCCCGCCTTATATCGGCAATGAGAGATTCTATAACTGAGATGATCCATTCCGGAACAGCGGGTTTTGCTGATTTTCGTGAAGGGGGAAAACCAGGAGTTCTGGCATTACAAGAGGCGGCATCCCAGATGTCATTACGTCCAATCATCCTGGGACGTGAAGGTGGAGAGGAGATAGCTGACGGAGCAGGGATTAGCAGTGCAAGGGATGTTACCAGGTCCATGGAGATAGCAGACCTAATGAAAAAGCAGGGAAAGATTATCGGGTTTCATGCTGGTGAAAAAGATCCTGATGACATTGATGCTGCATTAGAAGCACACCCTGATTTTCTGGTGCATTGTACCCATGTTACCAGATCCCAGATCCGAAGGATTGCCGATGAAGGAATACCGGTAGTTCTCTGTTGTCGCTCAAATTTTCTCCTCCGGGTAACATCCGGCCGGGCTCACCCCCCTATCCAGGAAATGATTGATGCCGGCGTTGAAATACTGATTGGGACTGATAATGTTATGTTTGTCCAGCCTGACATGATGCAGGAGATCTCGTTTATACATTCCGTCTATGGGGTGCCAGCTGAGAACCTCCTCTATTCGGCAACCAGGGGATTTCCTCCATCAGGAATTTCTCATTCTATTATACCGGGTAACCGGGCTTCATTCTGTGTAATGGATTGTTCGTGGGGTAATTTGCGCCATTCCCGCGATATCAAATCCACCATTGTAAAGAGGGCTCCAATGAGCCATTTTTGCGCAAGAATTTTTTAGGTAAAGTCCAAATTAGTTAGGAAGCCTTTTTGAGGGGAGTATATGTACAACACAATTCTTGTTGCCATTGACGGATCTATTGTCAGTGAAAAGGCATTTGAAGCAGCCGTCGAACAGGCACAGGCCTGGAAAGCAAAACTTCACGCAGTCTACGTCGTAGAATCAGGGCTTTTTACAGATATACCGGCAGACAGCAAACTTGAGATCATGTACAGCCTGCTTGAGCAGGAGGGCAATGCAGCACTTGATAAGATCAAGGAGATTGCCCAGAAGAAGAACACGGAAGTCATAACACATTTTGAACAGGGACATGCCGGTGATACGATACTTTCCACCGCTGAAAAGATTGGTGCTGACCTTATCATCATGGGTTCACATGGAAAGAGTAATATTGACCGTATCCTTATCGGAAGTGTAAGTTCCTTTGTTGTTGAACACAGCAAAGTTTCCGTGTTGGTGGTGAGATCATAGTGCCGGTCCCGCTGGTATCTGACTACATGACGACCGATGTCGTCACCGTCGAAATACCTGGAAACCGGGATGATGTACTTAAAATTTTAAAAAGGACTGGGATTAGCGGAGTTCCCGTTTTAAAAGGCGGAAAACTGGTTGGTATCATCACACGAAAGGATCTTCTTCATAAACCTGAAGAAAATCAGCTTGCGTTACTGATGACACCTGATCCGCTCACGATCCGTTCAGATGCAACGCTGACTGAGGCAGCCAGGATAATGAGGACACATAATATCCGCAGGATGCCTGTCCTGGACGAAGCAAAGAATCTGGTGGGACTTATCAGTGTAGCAGACCTTATCCTTGCAATCGCTCGGATGAAGATAGAGGAAGAGATCAAAGACACATACACCAGTCCTACTTTTGCTCTCTGGGAAGAGACCCCTCTGCCCCTTGTAGGGCGAATCATGGAGATCTCCGGGTTTGAGGCTATACCGATATTAAATCGTGAATCAAAACTTCAGGGCATAATCTGTGAGCGTGATCTGATCAGGTGTGCTATGATCGAAGATTCTGTAGAGACGTCTGATCTCTCCACAACCGGTACTGATGATGATGAATGGACCTGGGAGAGTATCCGTGACGTTCATCACATCAGTTACGGCATTTCACGGGTACAGCTCCCCAATCGTCCGGTAAAATCGGTCATGATCACCAATGTGGTCATGGTCCCGCCAAATGCCGAAGTCAGTGAATGTGCCCTGAAAATGAAGCGTGCCCGGGTAGATCAGCTCCCGATAGTGAACGGTGATAACCGGCTCAAAAGTATTCTCTTCGACAGAGAACTTATTAAAGTCCTCTTAGATGAAAAATATCAATAAAAACCTTTAAATTATTGCAGGTTATTTGTAACTAAGGCATTTTTGCTTCTGCAATACTTTCCCCATTTACTCATTATTTCCGGAGTCCATTATGGTCGAACAGAGCGATACAATGAAAGGAACAACCACGGTTGGGATTGTTTTTGAAACCGGTGTTGTGCTCGCAAGTGAAAAACGTGCAACCATGGGATACCTGATATCCAACAAAACTGCAAAGAAGATCTACCAGATCGCACCCCGGATTGGACTTACCACTGCTGGCGGCGTTGGTGATGCACAGCAGCTTGCACGGCTGATGACTGTGGAAGCGAACCTTTACGAAATCCGCAGAGGAAAACGTATCAGTGTTCAGGCTGCATCCACTCTTCTTTCAAATATTCTTCATGGGAACCGGATGTTTCCATTCTATGTTCAACTCCTGATTGGAGGGGTTGATGAAACCGGGCCGGTACTCTTCTCAGTAGACGCTGTCGGAGGTACCGGAAAGGAAGATGGCATTGTAGCAACCGGGTCCGGATCTCCCATGGCATATGGTGTCCTTGAAGACCGGTATACCCTCGGCATGGACGAACGTTCTGCCATCGAACTTGCCATACGTGCCCTTCGTTCTGCAATAAAACGGGATGCAGGGTCTGGAGAAGGAGTTGCTGTTGTTGTAATTACTGAAGATTCCTATCATGAATTATCTGATGAAGAAATTAGTGTGCTTACACCAAATTAGACTATTTTAAATATTTTATTCACTTTTTTAGGACGGTTTTATGCTTATTGAGGAACGTCTCAAAGAGATACAGGAAAAAATTAAAAAGAAAGTCCCAAAGGGGATCAAAGTATCATCTGTTGAATTTGAAGGGCCTGAACTGGTCATCTACACTGATGATCCAAAGACCTTTGCTGATCAGGATGATCTTATCAAAATACTTGCCAGGGATATCAGGAAACGTATCGTAGTCCGTCCCACCATATTAGAAGATCCTGAACGTGCTGCATCTGCAATAAGACGTGTCGTCGGTGAGAATGCAGGAATATCTGATATATTCTTTGAAGCAGACAGCGGTGAAGTCCTCATTGAGGCAGAAAAACCCGGTGTGGTTATCGGGAAAAACGGAGCCACCCTTCGTGACATAACCCGTGAGATCGGGTGGACACCCAAGGTTGTCAGGACTCCGCCCATCGAAAGCAGCACGGTAAAGCAGGTACGACAGTATTTACGAGCCGCCCACCAGGAACGAAAAGAACTCTTAAAGAGGATAGGTCGCAGAATCCATCGTGATGTCATCGCAAAAGATCAATGGATACGGGTGACAACCCTCGGTTGCTGTCGTGAAGTCGGACGTGCGGCATTTCTTCTTTCCACACCTGAAAGCCGTGTCCTTATCGACTGCGGAGAAAAACCAGACAGTTTTGAAGCAACGCCATATCTCTATGTTCCTGAGATTCATCCGCTCTCTCAGCTGGATGCCGTGGTCCTTACCCATGCACACCTGGATCACTGTGCCTATATCCCGCTTCTTTATAAATACGGATATGAGGGTCCGGTATATTCTACCCCGCCAACCCGTGATTTAGCCGCTATGCTACAGCTCGATTACCTTGACGTGGTGAATAAGGAAGGAAAACCCATTCCGTATTCCTCGAATGAGGTCAAGGAATATATCAAGCACTCAATAGTGCTTAATTATGGATGTGTCACTGATATTGCTCCTGATATCAAACTGACCTTCCACAATGCAGGACATATTCTTGGATCAGGTATAGCACATTTCCATGTCGGAGACGGGCTGTATAATGTGGCATTTACCGGCGATCTTCATTATGGGAAAAGCCGTCTTTTCAATGCTGCAGTAAATCATTATCCACGACTAGAGGCACTCTTTATGGAATCCACCTATGGTGGGGCACAGGATATGCAGCCAAACCGTGCTGATGCAGAAGAGAGATTATATGGGGTGTTTCGCGAGGTTCTTGAACGGGGCGGGAAGATCATCATCCCCGCATTTGCCGTTGGACGTTCCCAGGAAGTCATGCTTGCCATTGAAGAAGGTATGCGGCTTTCGAAATTCCCCCCGGTGAAAGTCTATCTTGATGGTATGATCAAGGAAGCGACTGCAATTCATACCACCTATCCTGAATACCTAAATTCAGAGCTTCGTAATCTTATCTTCAAAGAAGGGCACAACCCATTCCTTGCTGAGTGTTTTGAGCAGGTGGATTCTGCAGAGAAACGTGAGCGTGTGATCACCGGGGAGCCATGTGTTATCATCACAACCAGCGGTATGTTAAACGGTGGACCTGTCATGGAATACCTCCGAAACCTTGCTGCTGATGAACGAAACTGCCTTGTCTTTGTCGGGTATCAGGCAGACGGAACACTTGGCCGGAGAATTCAGAAAGGCTGGCGGGAGATTCCAATCGGTAACCGGGAGACGATCGTCGTCAATCTTGACTGTATCACGGTAGATGGGTTTTCAGGGCACTCAGATCGCAGACAACTCATGAATTTTGTCTCTCATATGCAACCCAAACCAGAGAAGATATTTGCAATTCATGGTGATGAGAACAAGACCATCGATCTTGCAAGTTCTATTTATAAAAAATTACACATTCAGACAACCTCCCCTATGAATTTGGAAACATACCGGTTAATCTGATACAGATGAATCGGTCATTTTTTCTTTTTATCGCAGTCTTCATGGTGATGGCATTATCAAATGCCATTGTCCCGATCCTTCCTTCTCTTTCTGATGATCTTTCATTTCAGACTCTTATCTTCTCGGCATACTTTTTTGGGGCGATGACAACAACACTTCCCGCCGGGGTAGCAAGTGACCGGTACGGTCAGCCGTTATTAATCCGAATCTCTCTGGTTCTTACCCTCATATCCGGCATACTCATAATTACTCTTACAGAACCGGTCGATCTGCTTATTTGGAGATTTATTGAAGGAATCGGTGCAGGATTTTTCGTCTCCTCTGCATTATCCTGGATCGGATATCAGAAAGACACCCTGAAAAATACCGGTCTCTTCATGGCGTCGCTCAATTTCGGTCTTTTGTGCGGACTTATCGGGTCGGGCTGGCTTGCAATGGTGACCGGAAATATTCTTCTTGGGGCTCTTGTCTGCACTCTTGGTACAGGTCTTATCTGCATTATGGTATG
>ENA-UOYA01002981-UOYA01002981.1-activated-sludge-metagenome-genome-assembly--contig:-NODE-2981-length-15556-cov-10.600800_pt1 | contig 15556 bp, 9 predicted proteins | sample MGYA00238163_ERZ764804 | MGnify/ENA primary metagenome ERZ764804 (study PRJEB28919, sample SAMN05720223) | activated sludge metagenome | isolation source: Anaerobic digester | place: Hong Kong...
TGAGTCTCTTTTCCGCCTTCGAGGACCGGTTCCCGGTGGGCGACAAGACCGATTCCAGGGGCAACGACATCGCGCCCGACCAGCGCGAGGTGACCATATGCCAGTCGGTGTATCTGGAGGACACCACCGGAGTGTATTCCGAGCCCTACCGGTTTTATTTTGAAAAAGGTACGCACACCGTCAGGATAAAATCGCTCAGAAGGGATATAGGCATCTGCGCTATTAGGCTTTGCCCCGCTCCTTCTTATATGCCGTACGCCGAGGCTTTGGAAAAATACCGCGACAGCGGGCTTTCGCCGGTGGAGGATTTTTACGATAGACTCGAGGCGGAAAAACCCCTGCTCAAATCCGATTCGTCCATCGTCCCGCGGGACGACCATGCGTCGTCGCTGACCGTGCCCTATACGCCGTTCGCGATCAAGCTCAACATGATAGGAGGCGGAAGCTGGTCGGGCAGCGGGCAGTGGATTACCTGGGAGGTCGAGGCTCCGAAGGAGGGTCTTTACAGGATAGCGCTTCGGGCCCGGCAAAACCAGATTTCGGGGCTGTTCGTGAGCCGCGAGCTTTACGTGAACGGAGAGATACCGTTCGAGGAAGCGCGGACGGTCGAGGTCCGCTACGATATGGGCTGGCAGCTCGTGGAGTTCCCGTATTACATACCGCTTCACAAGGGCAAAAACACCATAACCCTGAAGGCGACGCCCGGAAGGCTCAGCGAGCTTGCGGCCAAGGCCGAGAACGCCCTGTACCAGCTCAATCTGGCTTACCGCCGGATAGTGATGGTCACGGGCTCCGACCCCGACATCTACCGCGATTACGCGCTGACCGAAACGGTGCCGGAGGCTTTTGAGATATTCGATTCCCAGCAGAGCGTTTTAAAGGAAATCGATAAGTCGCTTTTTGAGATGACTGGCTCCCGCGGGAGCATGAACGGTATACTGCAGACCCTTGCACAGCAGCTCGGAGATTTTGTAAAGCGCCCCGATACCGTACAGCTGAGGCTGGACGCCCTAAAGTCCAACATAACCGCGTTCGGCTCCTGGGTCGTGACCTGCAAGCAGCAGAACCTGGAGCTTGACAGCATTTTCATCTATTCAGACAAGAGCCTTCTCCCCAAAATAGAATCGGGCTTTTTCGGGTACCTTCTCCATGAGCTTAAGGCGTTTATCGCTTCCTTCTTTGTGGATTACAGCCTGATAGGCGACACCTACGATTCCGGGGAGTCCATCGACGTATGGGTGCAGACGGGCCGCGACCAGGCCAACATCATCCGCGAGCTCGTCACGGGCAGCTTCATCCCCGAAAGCGGGATAAACGTCAACGTCAAGCTCGTGCAGGGGCAGCTTCTGCCGGCCACCGTCGCCGGCAGGGGGCCCGACGCCGTGCTCCAGGTGGCGAGCGGCGACCCCGTCAACTACGCCCTTCGCGGCATGGTGGAGCCGCTCTCCGATATGAACGGGTATTCGGAAACCGTGAAAAATTTCCGCAAAAGCGCGCTGGTCCCTTATACGCTGGGTAAAAAGGTTTACGCGCTGCCCGAGACGCAGACCTTCCAGGTGATGTTTTACCGCTCGGATATCCTTCAGGAGCTGGGGCTTTCCGCGCCCCGGACCTGGCCGGAATTCTTCAAGGCCGTAGGCATCCTCCAGAAAAACAACATGACCGCGGGCGTGGAGGCGCCCAGCAGCGTGCTCGGCTCGTCCAACGGCATGGCGTCCATGGGCATGTTTTTGCACCAGCTCGGCGGCAGCTTTTACGCGGAGGACGGGTCGCGGAGCCTGCTTTCCTCCGACAGCGCAGTCGAGGCGTTTAAAACGTGGGTGTCCCTGTATACGGATTACAACCTGCCGGTGAAGTACGACGCGCTGACACGCTTCAGGATAGGCGAAATACCCATTTTAATCGCCGATTACACGTTTATGAACCTCGTTTCGGTGGCGGCTCCGGAAATACGCGGGCTGTGGGAATTTTCGTCGGTGCCCGGCACGGTGCAGGCCGACGGCTCCATCCGCCGGGACGTGACCGGCACCGGGCTCGGCTGCATGATAATCAAGACCGGCGGCGAGACGACAACGGAAAACGCCTGGCGCTTTCTGCGGTGGTGGACCTCCAAGGAAACGCAGTACAGGTTCGGCATGTCCATTGAAAACCGGCTGGGCGTATCGGCGCGCTACCCGACTGCGAATACTGAGGCCTTTAAAAATCTCCCGTGGTCGAGCCAGGAATATTCCGTCCTACAGACCCAGTGGGAGAACGTCCACGGCATACCCGAGGTGGCGGGGAGCTACTACACGTCGAGAAACATCAACAACGCCTTTCGCCGGGTGCTCTCTTACGGCGAGGATCCCAAAGAGGCCTTGCTTGACTACACAAAGAAAATTGACGAGGAGATCTCGGCCAAACGCAGGGAGCTGGGCTTAGAGTGACATCGGTTTTAGCCGGGCTCTTCTTGAAAGCGGCGGCGTGGAAGGGGATAATCAAGTGAAAGCACAACAGGTAAAATCGGAGAGCTTGCTCGGTAAGATGGCAAAAAACAGGATATCTTACCTGATGTCCATGCCCTATATGCTGCTTTTTTGCGTTTTTACGCTGGTGCCGGTATGCGCTTCCATAGCCCTGAGCTTTACTTATTACAATCTGCTGGAAAGCCCCAGGTTTGTCTTTATGGAAAATTACAGGAGGCTTTTCCTGCAGGACGACATATTCCTGACGGCGGGCATGAACACCTTCGTGTTTGCCGCCATAACGGGGCCGGTGAGCTATATTGCCTGCTTTGTGCTGGCATGGGCAATAAACGATTTCCACCCCAAGGTCAGGGCGTTTCTGACGGTGGTTTTCTACGCCCCGTCGATATCCGGCGCCGTCTACATCATATGGCAGCTCATATTTTCGTCGGACGCTTACGGCATAATGAACACCCTGCTCATGCAGCTGGGTATAACATACGACCCGATTTTATGGCTTGAGGACCCGCGGTATGTGCTGAGCTGCGTTATAGTCGTCGCTATATGGTGCTCGCTCGGCACGTCGTTTCTGACCTTCATAGCCGGTCTCCAGGGGCTCGACCGCAGCCTTTTTGAAGCGGCCGCCGTGGACGGGATGAAAAACAGGTTCCAGGAGCTGTGGTACATCACCCTGCCGTCCATGCGCCCGCAGCTTATGTTCGGCGCCGTAATGCAGATTACCGCCGCCTTCGGAGTCGGGGACATCAGCGCCAACCTCGCCGGTAACCCAAGCGTCGATTACTCCGCCCACACCGTCGTGAACCATATTACCGATTACGGGAATGTGCGCTATGAGATGGGATATGCCTGCGCAATTGCCGTGATACTGCTTGTCGTGATGGTCGGTACCAATAAGGCGGTACAGAATCTGCTGCGAAAGGTGGGGGATTAATGAATCTGCTTTCGTCGCGCAGCAAGCGTGTAAACCGCAACACGGCAGGGAACATAACCTCCTTTCTGCTGCTCTCGGTGCTGGCCCTATTTATGGCGTTTCCGCTTGTCTACGTTATACTCAACGCATTTAAGCCTCTGAGCGAGCTGTTCCTTTACCCGCCCAAGTTCTACGTCGTCAACCCTACACTCGACAACTTCCGTGACATAGTGATTCTGATGAGCCAGTCCTATGTCCCGTTTACGCGATATTTCTTCAACACGGTGTTCATCACCGCCGTAGGCACCTTCGGCCACCTCATAGCGGCGTCCATGTGCGCCTTCTGCCTCGCAAAGCATGATTTCCCGGGCAGGCGCATCATGTTTAACGCCGTAGTCCTGGCCCTGATGTTTTCCCCGGCCGTCACGAGCATCCCGGTATATATCATAATGGCGCGGCTGGGGCTTGTGGATACCTACCTCGCCGTTATCCTGCCGGCTTTCCAGTTCAGCCTCGGGCTTTATCTTATGAAGCAGTTTATGGAAACCGTCCCCGACGCCGTTTTGGAGAGCGCGCGTATTGACGGGGCGGGGGAGGTCCGGCTGTGGTGGAAGATAGTGATGCCGATGGTCAAGCCGGCATGGCTCACCCTCATCCTGCTGACCGTCCAGCAGCTTTGGAATTCGACGAGCCCGTTCACCTATTCGGAGGAGCTTAAGACCCTTCCGCTCGCCCTTTCACAGATACTTGCCGGCGGCATCGCGAGGACCGGAGCGGGCTCGGCGGTCGCGGTCCTCATGATGATTATCCCGCTGACGGCATTTATACTGTCGCAGGCAAACGTCCTGGAGACCATGAGTACGTCGGGTATGAAGGATTAGAGGAGGATTGCCGTGAAAAAGCTACTGTGCCTGATGGCCGCGCTGCTTCTCGCCGTCTGCTCCGCGGGCGCATCCGGGTATTCTTCCTGTCAGACATATACTTACTCGTCGCGGGACAAAAGCGTGCTGCCCTCTCCGGACGCCTACTACATTTCGCGCGTCATCCGCCTTTCCGATTACGGGCTGGGGAGCTTCAGCTCACCTCAGGACCTTGTCGTCGATAAAGACGGAAACCTATACGTGGCCGACACCAACAACAACCGCATAGCCGTTATACCGGGGGAAGGGGAAAGCGTAAGGTTTATAGAAAACGTCGACAGCTCCGGGCTCAACCGCCCGACGGGCCTGTTCATAGACGCGGAGGGCCGCCTTTATATAGCGGACAGCGGGAATTTCCGCGTCGTGCGCCTCAACGCCGACTTCACGCTCGACAAGGCTTTCGGCAAGCCCACAAGCCCGCTTTTGAAAAACCTGGATGTGTTCAAGCCCCTCAAGGTGTCGGTCAGCTCGTTAGGTGAGATATACATTATATGCGAGAACGTGTTTGAGGGCATCGTGGAGGTTAACGAGGCCGGTGAGTTTATCGGCTATGCCGGCATGAACAAGGTTTCCCCGTCGCTGTGGGACCTGATGTGGCGCGCCGTCTCCACAAAAACCCAGAAGGAATCCATGGTGTCGTTTCTGCCCATTTCGTTTCTGAACATGGACATGGACGAAAAGGACTTTATTTACGCGACGTCCTACATGGAGAGCAATCCTTCGGCCAACGCCGTCAAGCGGCTGAACCCGGGGGGCAAGGATGTCCTTGTGAACAATTCCGGCCTGCCGCTTATAGGTGACCAGATTACAAACGAAAACACCGCGTATTCGCGGTTCAAGGATATCTGCTACATTCAAAACGGGATATTCGCGGCTGTGGACAGCACCCTCGGCCACATCTTTGTATACAGTCCGGACGGCTACCCCATGTTTATTTTCGGGGGGATAGGCAGCGGGACGGGCCAGCTCACGTCCCCGTCGGCCATTGACCACAACGGGCTGGAGCTGTATGTCCTTGACGGCTCGAAAAACCAAATCAACGTATACGCCCCGACGCCCTACGGGGAAAAGCTGATAAAGGCCGTGGCTGCGTACGACGAGGGCGATTACGGCGGCGCCTCGGCCAGCTTCTCCGAGCTTATAAGGCTAAACTCCAACTGCGAGGTTGCGTATATAGGGCTGGGCAAGTCGTACCTGCGCTCGGGCCGGTATGAAAAGGCCATGCAGGCCTTCTACATCGCCGGCAATAAGACCTATTATTCCAAGGCCTTGAAGGAATTCCGCAACCAGAAGCTGTCGGGGTATTTCATTTGGATAAGCGCTTTCGCCGCGGCCCTGATTATATATTTCATAGTGCGCAAGCCCGTGAAAAAGGCGCTCGGCAAACGCTTTGCGGGAAAGGGCATGCGTGACGCAAAGCTCCCGCCGGGACTAACCGGTTATTTTGACAGCCTGGCGTTTGCCGGATACATGGCGTTCCACCCCTTCAAGGGCTTTTATGAGATGAAGCGCGAAAAAAGGGGGAGCATGGCCGCGGCGTTTACGATAGCGGCGTTTTACACCGTCACGATGCTGATTAAAAAGGTCGCTACCGGGTTTGTTTTTTCCACGGTTGAGGTCACCGAGGTCAACGTATTCCTTACGCTTTTGGAGATTTTGGCGCCCTTTGTCCTGTTTTGCATAGCCAACTGGTGCCTGACGACCCTTATGGACGGAGAGGGCAACCTTAGGGATATCGTGATGACGGTGTGCTATTCGCTGCTCCCCGCGACGCTTATACAAATTTTAGTCATACTGGCGTCGCACATCCTCACGCTGCAGGAGGGGGCGGTCCTGGGCGTTTTTGAATGGCTGGCCACGGCCTATACTGTTTTTCTTATCTTTACAGGCACGCTCACCATACACCAATACACGCTGAAGCGCGCCGTCGCGACAAGCTTCTTCTCCATTGTGGGCATGGCGGTAATCCTGTTTATCGGTTTTATTTTTGTAAACCTGGGTTGTGAGGTTTTTGATTATTTCAGGAGCATTTACAGGGAGATTATTTTCAGATAGGAGGGCTGTCGTATGGCGTCGCTTAGAAAGATACTGAAAACGGTCGTGCTTTACGCTGTTGTCATAGCACTTGCCGTTCTGTTTATATCCACCCAGCTTTCCGTCGACAAGACGCTTATCGGGAGCTCTCTGAGCGCCATCCCGAAGAGCGACGGCGTCCTCGGACGCTTTTATTCGGCCCCGTCATACAAGGCCGCCGATGCGGTCGCGGTCGGCGAGGGCTTCGTGGAGGGGCTCTATAGCGACCTGCTGACGCTTTATTACCGCCCGGAAACGGGAGAGATTGCCCTTGAGGATAAGCTGACCGGCGACGTATGGTATTCAAACCCGCAGGGCTGCCGGCAGTCAAACGCCTATGATGAACTGGATTCGCAGCTGTCGCTGACCTATTACACGTCCACGGGAAAAAGCGGGTCCATGAATTCGGCACGCGACTGTCTGGCTTACGGCAACCTTTCCATGAAGGCGGAAGGCGACCGCGTCACGGCTACCTATAACCTCGGAAAACAGGTGGTGACGGTGGATGACGTACCCCAGCAGATCAGCGCTGAGCGCTATGAGATGTTCGCGTCAAGGCTGACGGAAAAGCAGCAGAATGAGCTGAAGAAGCATTACAAGGTGGCCACCGTCGCGGGCATCACCGACAAAGGCGTTATCGACAAGCTGAAGCTGAAATACCCGCGCATCACCCAGAACGACGTGTATTACCTGACCTCCAACAGCGACCGCCTTTTAAAGACAGTGAAATCGCTGTGGGACGAGGCGGGCTACACCACCGACGACCTCAAAGCCGACAACGAGGAAAACGGCATCAAGGCCGAGGTGGAGGCAAAGGCCAATTTTACGGTGGTGCTCGAATACCGGCTTGACGGCGATTCCCTTACCGTCGAGGTCGACACGTCCAAGCTCGGCTATTCGCCCCAGATACCGATAAGCACCCTCGCCGTTCTGCAGTATTTCGGCTGCGCCACGACCGACGAGGAGGGCTGCTTCTTTGTGGCCGACGGCAGCGGCGGGCTTATAAACTTCAACAACAACAAGCCCCAGGCTGCGCCGTTTAACATGCGCGTATACGGCCGCGACTCCGGCATAAAGATGCAGCAAAAGGAGGAGGGCGGCTTTGAGAAGCGGTATATGCTCCCCGTTTACGGCATATCCAAAAAGGAAAGCGGGCTTTTCGTCGAGATGGAGGAGGGCGAGGAATACGCCAGGATAATCGCCTACACCTCGGGGATGGTCAACCCGTACAATTTCATCTATCCAGAGTACCAGGTCACCCAGAACGACGAGGTGAGCCTTTCCAGCTCAAAATCTGACAAGCCCTTCGTGCTGAACGCCAAGAAAAGCTACGAGGGCGTTTACCGGATACGCTATACGGTCATGCGGGAGAAGTCCTCATATGTCGATATGGCTCTGCTCTACCGGAAGCGCCTTGTGGACAGGGGCGAGCTTAAACGCAGCGAAGCTCGGGCCGAGCCGGCGGTGTTCACAATGCTCGGCGGCGTGAAAAATAAGGGCATTCTGTCGTACTCCCTCATACCGTTGACGGAGTACAGGAAGGCCGCAAAGCTTGCCGATGACATACGCAAAACGCAGATACCGGGCTTTGCTCTCCTGTACAGGGGCTGGACGGCAGGCGGAATACAGCAGCCGCTGGCCTCATCGCTCAAGGTATCCGGCGCGCTGGGAGGCGTGGGGGACTTCGGGAACCTTATTGAAAGCGCGGATTCCCTCTCGGTCCCGATTGCGATGGAGACGTCGCTTTTGCGGGTTTACGGCAAGGGAAAGGGCTTTTCCGTCTCAAAGGACAACATCCGGTATTTGAGCGGGGACGTCGCCGTGGCATACATGACCGACCCGGTGAGCAAGAGCGAGGACAAAAACTCGTCGCCCATTTATCTGCTGAAGCCGGGGCTTTTGCCGGAGGTGGCGGATAAGCTCGCGGAAAAGGCGCGGGAGCTCGGCATAAAACGCCTTGCCCTGTCCGATTTGGGCTCGGTACTCTATTCCGATTTTGACAAGGATGACGTAACGCTGCGCCACGAGTCGCTGGGGCTGTCCCGAAAGGCGCTTGAAAAGCTGTCCTCGGGCTTTGAGCTCGCTATTTCTGCTCCCAACCTTTACGCGCTTAAGTTTGCCGACACGGTTTACGACCTGCCCGTCGACTGCTCCATGTTCGAGATAGAGGACGCGTCGGTGCCGTTTTACCAGATACTGCTGCGGGGGTATGTCCCGTATACGTCGGAGCCGCTCAACTACCAGAGCTCATTTGAAAACGCCATACTCCAGTCGCTGGAATTCGGGTCGGCGCTCAACCTGCTTTTGACTTACTCCGATACCTCGGAGTTAAAGCGCTCGGAGTATAACGGCTACTACACGGGGGCGTACGGCGATTATATCGCGCTGCTGCCCGAGATGTCGAAATATCTCGACGCGCTTGACGGGCTTTCCGGGCTGGGGATTGTGTCACACGAACAGGTGGCAAAGGACCTGTTCAAGACGACGTTTGAAACAGGGCTTGCGCTATATGTCAATTACGGCGGTAGCGAGCAGCGGTTCGGGGACGTTGTGGTGGAGCCGCACGGCTTTTTGCTGCATAGAGAGGCGGTGTGAGTGTGCTTGCGTGTATAGGGAAAAAACGGAGCACCCTTTTGGCTAAGAAAGCGAGATACGGCTATTTGTTTGTGCTGCCGCTCATATTCGGCCTTGTCTTCATGTTTATAATACCTATGGTCCGGAGCCTTGTGTTCAGCTTTTCCGACGTGAGTATAACATCAGGCAGCTTCAGCACGAAATTTTTAGGGTTTTACAACTATTACAACGCGCTGTTCATTAACACGACCTTCCGGGAATACGTGGTCATTTCCCTGCAGAACACCTTGATAAACGTCCCCGTGATAATCGTGTTCGCTTTCTTTTCCGCCAGCCTCATGAACAGCAATTTCAAAGGCCGCGGTGTTGTCAGGGCGATATTCCTGCTCCCCATTGCGCTGGCTTCGACCTCCATCATATACATGGACGCCAGCGAGGCGCTGCAGAGCATTTCAAGCGGCAGCTCCATGAAGGAGAGCGAGCTTCTGGCCGGCGGGCTGAAGACCTCGGGCGCTTTTCTGGTATCCCTGCTGAGGGCCGGCCTGCCCTCCAATGTCGTGGATTACCTGAGCGCGGCGTCCGACCGGATATACGAGATAGTCCTGTATTCTGGCGTGCCCATGCTGATAATTCTGGCGGGGCTGCAGTCCATCCCCAAATCGCTGTATGAGGCGGCGGCCATGGAGGGCGCTACAACATGGGAATCCTTCTGGAAAATCACCTTCCCGATGAGCAATTCGCTGGTCCTGACGGCCACCGTATACGCGGTTATCGACAGCTTCCGCGCCGCCACCAACCTCACCTTTTCCCTCGTCCAGTACAATACCTATACGGTGCAGAATTTCGGGCTGGCGGCCGCCATGTCGTGGATATATTTCGTGTTTATCATACTGCTTATCGGGGTCGTGTTCCTGATTTTCCGAAAAGCGATTTACTACGGCGAGTAAGGGAGGTGGAGGATAATGAAAGCACAAGGGCCCGGACTAAAGCGGCGCATGCCGGCGTTTATATGGAAAACCTTCAGGCTGCTGTTTTTCATAGAGATATCCTATCTGATCCTATACCCGTTTTTGTCAAAGCTCTCTACCTCGCTGATGAGCCGGACGGATATCCTCGACCTGACCGTCCAGTGGATACCCAAGCGCCCCACGCTCGAAAACTACAGGATGGTCACCGTACTGCTGGATTACTGGGAATACCTTTACAGCACCGTTTTTGTCACGCTTATCACCACCCTTATACAGCTTGCGGCCTGCGTCCTTGCGGCATACGGGCTGGCGCGCTTTAAATTCAAGGGCCGGGGGTTGCTGTTTTTCCTGGTCATCTTTACACTGGTTGTGCCGCCGCAGACCTACGCCATATCCACCTATATGGAATTCCGCTTTTTCGACCTGTTCGGCCTCGGCTCCCTTCTCGGCCTTGAACCGGTGTCGCTCGTCGGAAGCCCGTGGCCGGTCTATATCATGTCGATGGGCTGTATGGGCATAAAAAACGGCATGCTCATCTTTATATTGAGGCAGTTCTTCCGCAACCTCCCGAACGAGATCGAGGAAGCGGCGTTCATAGACGGGGCGGGGATTTTCAGGACATTTTTCCACGTCATGCTCCCCAATGCGCTTAACGCCATCGCCACGGTATTTGTGTTTTCGTTTGTCTGGAACTGGAACAACTACGAGGACGCCTCCCTGTACATGAACAACGTAAAGCTGATGACTACCCAGATGGCCAACCTGACCATGGTGCTTTCCTCCGGAATGGGCGGGGCGACGGTGGTGGATCCCACCGAGCTGACCTTGGCGATGAGCGCCACCGGCGTGCTTGTGATGCTGCCGCTCATCATCTTTTTCATCGTTGCGCAGCGCTTCTTCGTGGAGGGAATCGAGCGTACGGGCCTGACGGGGATGTGAAAGGGCATACCCGCCATAACGCCGTACAGTCTATAATTTTACAATACGACTATTTTAAAAAGGAGAGGAAATATTATGAAGCATCTGAAAATCATTGCATACGTCTTGCTGCTGACCTTGGCCTTGGGGCTTGTCTGCGGCTGCGGGCAGGACACGGGCGGCTCCGAAAGCAGCAGCTCAAACGCTCCGGTCGGCTCGCTTAACGGCAGGACCATCACCATCGCCCACTGGGACCCCCACTACAACCTTGACGAAGCGTCCGCCACCTATTCGGACGACCTTGCGTTTATCACAGCTCTGGAGAACAAATATAACTGCAAGATCGAGTTCTTCAACACTGGCGACTGGGGCGTATATGAGACCAACGCCACGATTATAGCCCTGAGCGGAGGCATGGTGGGGGATATCATGGGCCACCAGTTCGACCGCGTGGTGCCCCTCTGGGCCCGGTCGGGGCTCTTGTCGCCGCTTGAGGACTTCATGGACGTCCACCATCCGAACTTCAACTCCGAGTACAACGACAGGTATGTGTACGACGGGCATTACTACGGCGTTACAGCGCAGCCGGAATGTCTCGGGCAGGCCATGCTGTTCAACAAACGGCTCTGCGCGGAGGCGGGCATCACCGACACCGAGCTTTATCAGCTCCTGAAGGACGGCAAATGGACATGGGAAAAATTCAGGGAGCTCGCCATCAAATGCACGCGCGTCACGTCGAGGGGGCAGGTGTGGGGCTTCGGCTCCTTCGGGCCTGTCGCGGCAAACGCCGGCTGGTGGATGTACACAAACGGGACGACGCCGGTTCTGATGGACCCTAAGACCTTCAAGCTCACCTATAATTACGAGGACCCGAAGTGTATCGCGGCCGCCGATTTCTGCCGCAAGCTTATTTTCGACGACAAGGTCTGTTACGACGGCAGCCGTGAAGACGGGACATGGGAGCGTTTATGGCTTGAGGGAAAGGTCGCGTTTTACCAGTGTCCGTCGTGGATTATGTTAAACAACGGATACGCGGACAGCGAGATACTGTCTGAGGACGAAATCGGCATACTGCTTATGCCCAAAGGCCCCGAGGCGGAGGACAATGTGAATATAATGGCGGCCATAGACGGCTTTTTCATTCCGCAGCAGGCGGAGGACAAGGGGGTCCTCGGGCAGCTGCTCACCGAGTTCGTGCCGTACAAGCGCGACGCCGATTGGGAATATGCGGCTATTTTCAAGAACTGGGTATTTGACGAAGAGTCCCTGGACGTAATCCGTTCCATAAAGGGGCGCACCGTCCAGGCCGTCGGCGAGCAGGCGACGCTTTACACGACCACCGTCACCTTCGGCGATTACGGCATATACGAAGGGCTTAGCTCCCGTGCCTTCGCGGCAAAATGGAAGTCGTTCTCACAGACCCAGTTCGACGACCTTGCGAAGCAGATCCTCACCGTGGAGGAACCGGAGGAATAAAGGCGACAGGTCCTCGGCGAGGGGATAGATATTATTTTTCCATGGAGGAGATTCCGATGCAAACGCATAACTATATAAATTACCGCTATTTTTCCGTGAGATACGACCCCGAAGGCCGATCCTTCAGCGTCTACCACGAAAAATACGGCGTTGTTCTGGCCGACTGCGCGCTTACGGTGTACCTGCGCGACCTTAATCATGTTGCGAAAACGGTCACGCTTTCCGATTTCGAAAGGGTGGACTGTTCGCATGAAAAGCACCTGGACAGCAACTGCCTTGCCGTCAGCTTCTGCGGCGGCCCGGAGCTTTTGCCGTTCCTTTGTATCCGTTTCCTCCTGGATAATCACAATGTGCGCGTAAGCCTGTGCGCCAACCCGGACCCCGACTACAGGTACGAGTTTTCAGGGAAGGCCGTTTGGGGCAAGGGCTTTGAGGACACCTTTTCCGTGTCATCGACGAGGAGATGCCGGGGCATAAGGAGCGCTTATGGCCCGGCGTCATCCCCGCTTAACGACGCCCTGTTCAACCGGAAAAACGACACCATGTTGCTTTTCTGCGGTGCCGACAGTCCGAACCTTCGCTTTGATTGGGACAGCGGATGCTACCGCTTCACCGTCAGACAGAGAGGGGAGCACCTCGGCTTCGGGATAACCATAAAGGAGCGGGTATATACCGAGCTTTACGGGCTGAGATACCGCTGCATCAACAAGGAAAACACCTTCCCTGCGCCGCCCGTGGGCTTTATGACATGGTACGCGCTGATGTGGAACACGGGAGAGAAAACCCTTCTTGACAACGCGCGGGTGGTGGCCGACCAGCTTAAGAAATACGGGGCCAACACCGTTTGGGTGGACTGGGAATGGTATCACAACGACAACGGCGTAGGCAACGAGCGCTGCGACACCTTCACGCCCGACCCGCTGAAGTACCCAAACGGCCTCGAGTATGTGGCCAGCGAGATTGAAAAGCTCGGACTTGTTCCGGCCGTGTGGATAGCCGCCACCAACGATGTTTCGGAAAACGCTTATTACCGGGACAACCGCGAAATGCTCCTTCTCCATAAATGGTCGTGGTGCGGGCAGTATTTCTTCGACCCCACACACCCCAAATTTTTGAATGAATTTATACCAATTGTGTTCAGACAGCTTCTGGACTGGGGCTTCAAGGCCATAAAATGGGACGCCCTCCCAATATCCATAGACTATTACGACCAGTACCACGACCGGCTTTACGACAGCTCCCTTACAAGCGAACAGGCCTTGCGCGGGGCCATACAGGCCGCCCGCCGGATAGTGGGCGATGACCTCTATATGATGTCCTGCCACGGGGAGGCGAGTCGCGACATCACCTTTGCGGCCGACCTGTTCGACGGCGCGAGGATAGGCGCCGATGTGTTCGGCTGGGGGGAGTTTCTGGAATCGTGCGTCGGGCGCCTCATGAAATATTACCCCCTGCACAATGTCGTGCAGTATGTTGACCCCGACAACGTCGTCCTGCGCGAGGAGTTTAACAGCATGGACCAGGCGGTGTCGCGCGTGTCCTATATATCGCTGCTGGGCACTCCCGTCACCTTCGGCGACGACCTCACCGCGCTGCCTCCGGAGCGCATGGAGCTCCTAAAGCGGGCGATTCCAGCACTGGATATCCACCCCATGGACATACATCAAGGAGCGCTCGAGAAAGACTATACCCTTGTGAATCTGTTTGTCAGTCTGCCGCATTTGGAGTATCAGGTCGCGGACATTTTCAACCTGACCGACGGCGAGCTTGATATCGACGTAGGTTTTGACGAGCTGGAGCTGGAGGACGGGACGGATTATCTGCTTTTTGATTATTGGAACAGGCGGCTCGAGGTCGCCAGGGACTCTATACATTTGCGGCTGAAGCCTTGCGAGTCGAGGGTTTTCGCCGTGCACAAAGCGGTGAGAAGGCCGCAGGTGGTGTCCACCTCGCGCCATGTGACGCAGGGAGCGTGCGACATCAAGGCCCTCGCCTGGGACGAGGAGAACCTCATACTCTCCGGCGTCTGCGAAACGGTGGAGGGAGACCCTTACAGGCTGTATATATATCTGCCCGAGGGCTTTTCACCTAAAGATGGTTCATTGGAAAAGGTGACAGGCAATTTGTATGTCCTGTCCTGGGACTGCGCGAAAGGCGGCAGCGTGAAGTGGTCGGTTTCCTTTGCGGGGAAGGAGAGGGCGAAGTGATTAAGCGGCAGGAAATATATATGAGGGACCCGTTTGTGCTGCCTGTCGACGGCGTGTATTACCTTACCGGCACGACGGACAAGCACTGGTATGGAGGGCGGTCCGACGGGCTGAAGATATACACGTCGACCGACCTGGAACACTTCTCCGAGCCCGTCACCGTATTTGCGCCGCGGGACGATTTCTGGTCGTTTGAATGCTGGTGGGCTCCCGAGCTGCATTTTTACAAGGGCCGCTATTATATATTCTGCACCTTTGACAACAAGCAGAAGGGGCGCAAGGGTACGCAGATACTTGTGTCGGACAGCGCCTTGGGAAGCTTTGAGCCGCTGGTGGACCAGCTTGTCACAAACGAGGAGTGGGAATGTCTGGACGCCACGCTGTATGTGGAGGATTCCGTTCCCTATGCGGTCTATTGCCGCGAATGGACAAAGATATACAATGGCGAAATCTACGTCCAGCGGCTCTCGGCCGACCTCAAGACAAAGCTCGGCCCGCCTCTGCTCCTTTTCGACGCGAAATCCGCGCCGTGGACCGTAGGCCTAAACAACCACGACGCGAACAAGTTTGACGACTATATCACCGACGGCCCGTACCTGCACCGCACCAAGTCCGGCAGGCTATTAATGATCTGGTCGAGCTTTTCAAAGGACGGCTACACGGTCGGCATTGCGGCGTCAGACGACGGAAGCGTCCTCGGGCCGTGGAAGCACCTCGAGAAGCCGCTTTTCACGGGCGACGGGGGCCATGCCATGCTTTTCAGGGATTTTGAGGGGCGTCTGCGTATGGCGCTCCATGTCAACAATTCCGAGCTGGGCAAGGAGCACCCGCGATTCATGTATGTCCGCGAAGAGGACGACACCCTTGTATGTGAAGGCGGCGAATAGTAAGGGTGGTATGCCTGCAGCCCGTCGACGGGTATAGTAACGCATTACCTGTAGCAGCGCCGCAAAACCCCCGATAGCTATTATAGCTGTCGGGGGGTTTTGGTTAGGCTGAAGTGTTATTTCAAGCATTTTAGCGAGGTTCAGTAAACCACCCCGAA
>ENA-UOYA01002982-UOYA01002982.1-activated-sludge-metagenome-genome-assembly--contig:-NODE-2982-length-15556-cov-5.015096_pt1 | contig 15556 bp, 11 predicted proteins | sample MGYA00238163_ERZ764804 | MGnify/ENA primary metagenome ERZ764804 (study PRJEB28919, sample SAMN05720223) | activated sludge metagenome | isolation source: Anaerobic digester | place: Hong Kong...
GCCGCCAGCCGCATCAGCCGCGCGACCTGCACCGCCATCTCCGCGAAGTGCAGACGGTCGCCCTCGTCGGCCGCCGCGCGTGCGGCCGCGTCGAGCCGCTCCTTGAGCGCAGGCAGCGTCGCGCGCAGCCAGGGCACGTAGACGGTGTCCTCGCCGCTCGCGACCAGCACGCGCGCGACCGTCGACGGCACGCTCGCCGCCTCGGCCGCCTTCGCCTCCTGTGCCTCCTGCTCGCCGTCGGTCGCCCACGCCCCCAGCAGCCGGCGCGACGCGTCGATCCAGCCTCGCTGCAGCGCGCGTCGCGTCGACGGGGCAGCGGCGAGGTCGCCCCACACCGCGTCGGCCACGTCGCGGCCGAGGTCGAGGGACGAGTACGCGGCCGGATCGCGCCGCTTCTGGCTCTCGAGCAGCGCGAGCGTCGGCCCCTCGAGCAGGTCGCCGACGAGGCCGGCCTGGATGCGGTCGATCGCGCGGTAGCCGCCGTAGACCGCGACGCGCTCGACGACCGCGGGCGCCGCGTACGGCTCGAGCGACGCGGCCCCCTCGCCGAGCAGGAAGCGGACCGCATCGCGCTGCTCGGCCGCCGGCACCAGGAGCGCGGTCGGCCCCTCGCCGCGGCCGAGCGGGGGCATCGCGCCGCCGACCAGCCGCTTGACCGACTTCAGCAGCCCGACCTGCCGGCCGAGCATCACGCCGTAGGTCGAGCGATAGAGCGCGGCGTCGCCCGACGTCGCCGCGTCGAGCCGGTCGAGCGAGCGCTTCAGGTTCGCGAGGCCCAGGCGCGTGGCCGCGACGCGCTCCGCGCCGACGTTCTCGGTCTGCACCCGCGGGTCGCGCGCGAAGCGGCCGAGCAGCTCGAGGCCCTCCTCGGAGCCCCAGTACAGGCGTCGATCGGTCGAGAACGTGTCGGCGAAGCGCGCGAGCTCGCGGCGCTCGCCGTCGCGGTCGGTGCCGAAGACGCCGTAGCCGTAGCGGATCGCGGCGACGTCGTACGGGCCGATCGTGCCCCACAGCTGCGTGACGCCGTCGCCCGGTTGCGCGACGTAGTTGAAGCGGCCGTAGGCCATGATCGAGCTGTTCGGACCCGCGCGGTTCGCGAAGCGCGGATCGCGCAGCTGCGCGACGGTGTGCGCGGTCGACGCGAGCTGGTTGTGCATCAGCCCGAGCGTGTGCCCGACCTCGTGCGCGACCGCGTACTGCAGGATGCCGCCCGAGATCGACTCGGGCAGCGGCAGCTTCGCCGCCCGCGGGTCGACGCCGCCGCCGAACAGCGCCCAGTAGTACTGGCCGAACCAGTCGATCACGTTCGGCCACACCAGGATGTGCGCCGACAGCACCTCGCCCGAGCGCGGGTCGACCACGTGCGGGCCCATCGCGTTCGCGCGCTCCTCGGGCACCCAGCGGATCACGTTGATCGTCGGGTCCTCGGGCGACCAGTCGGGGTCCTCCTGCGGCGTGGGCGCGTTGCGCACGCGGATCGCGTTCGAGAAGCCGGCCGCCTCGAACGCGGGCAGCCACTGCAGCACGCCCGCGGCGAGGTACGGCCGCCAGCGCTCCGGCACGCCGGGCCCGATGTAGAACGTGATCGGCGTGACCGGGTCGCTGACCGCGGCCTTCGGGTCCGCCTTCTCGAGCCGGAAGCGCGTGATGATCGTCTTCGCTTCCTGCGCGGCCCCGCGCTCCGACTCGAACTCGACGTACCGCACCGGGAAGTAGCCGATCCTCGGGTCCGCGGGCCGCGAGGCCATCGGCGTCTCGGGCAGGAACACCAGCGAGTGGCCGAGCACGATCGACACCGGCTGCGGTCCGAGCGCCTGCCGTTCGGGCGACACGGCGAGGTAGGTCAGGTGCGAGCGGATCGTCAGCCCGTTGCCGCGGACGCGCACGCGCTCGATGTAGGAGCTCGCCGGATCGAGCGCCGCGGGCACGAGCCCCGACGCGACGACGAAGCCGCGCCCGCTCGCCGCGCCGATGTCGGCGGAGAACACCCGGGTCGCGTCGACCATCACCGCGCCCTGCGGGTCGGCGCCCAGGATCGGGAACGCGGCGATCAGCGCGCCGGTCTCGAGCGCGCCGAGCGCGACGTCGATCGGGCGGCGCTTCGCGTCCCGCGGGGCGGCGCCGGGGATCGATTCGTCGACCGCCGGGGAGGCGCGCCCGGCGACCCGCGTGCCGCCCGCGGCCCTCGCCGCGGCGAGGCCCGTCGCGGGACCGCCCGTCGCGGAACCTCCCGCCGCAGGGCCGCCCGCCGCGGGACCGCCCGCCGGCGCGTCCGCCGAGGCACCCGGCCCCGGTCCCGCGCCGGCCGCCGGCGCGGAGGGCGTGCGCACCGTGCCGCCGCGCCGGCGCACCTGCACGCCGAGGTCGCGCACGTGCAGCACGTCGCCGTGGCGCTCGAAGCGCGCGAGCGTGCTCGCGACCTCGAGGCCGCCGTCGGCGACCATCCCGGCCGGCACGCCCACCACCTCGGTGTACCAGACGAAGGGCTTGCCGATCGCGTCGGGCGGGACCAGCAGCAGCGTGTTCGATCCCTGCCGGAAGGCGGCGAGGCGGCCGGCGCCGATGCGCTCGAGCGCCGGGGCCTGGGGCGCGTCGGCCGCGCGCTGCGCGACGGCGGGCGAGGCGGCGAGGACGAGCGGCGCGACGAGGAGCGCGGCGGCGGAGCGGCGTAGGGTGGGCATGGCGGCGAACCTGCGTGCGGGAGGTCGGGAGGCGGGTCCGGTCCGGGGGCGACGCGTCCGGGTCCGGTGCGGCGGGCGCCGCGAGCGATCGTCCGCGCTCACCGCGCGTAGGGCTCGTCGTCGCGCAGCCCGCGCAGGCCGACGAACGACCACAGCCCGAGCACGCCCGCGACGGCCGCGAGCGAGAGCGCGGGCCCCATGCCGGCGCCCGCCTGCGCGAAGCGGTTGACGTCGAAGACCGCCGCGTCGTAGATCGCGTGGACGACCATCGCCGGCCACAGCGATCGGGCGCCGACGGCGCCCTGCAGGAAGATCGCGCCGGCCAGCGTCGTGAACGCGAACTGGAACGCGGCCGCGGTCGGCGCCACGCCGCCGGCGACGTTGAGCAGGTGGAACGACCCGAAGACGACCACCGCCGCGAGCGCGCCGCGCCTCGCGCCCCACCAGCGCCAGAACGCGGCGAGCAGCAGGCCGCGGAACAGCAGCTCCTCGGCGAAGCCGACCAGCGCGGTCGTCCGGAGCACCCGCAGCGAAGTGGCGGCGTCGGCCGACGCGCCCGCGGGCAGCGCCGCGCGGGCGGCGAGCCAGGCCCCGATGCACGCCGCGAGCAGCAGCGCGAGCGGCGCGATGCGCCGGACGTCGACGTCGCGCGGCGCGCCGAGCCCGAGCCGCGACGCCGGGAACAGCGCGAGCACGATCCCCAGCAGCATCGCCGCGAGCACGGCCTCGGCGACGACGAAGTCGACGACGAACGCGGTCGTGCCGTAGGGGTGCGGCGACGCGAGCAGCCCGGCGAGCATCACCGCGAACCCGAGCGCGGCGACGCCGAGCACGAGGACCGGCCGGTCGAGGCGGCGCACGCGGCGCGGATCGTCGGGTCGGGCGTTCAAGTCGATCGCGGGACGGGTCGGGAGGGGTGGCCCCCGATCGCCGCGCCCGGGGCCGGAGGGTCGGGGATCGCGGGCGGGCCCCGCGCTCGACGCGACTCTGACAGCTTGGCCGCTGCGCCGCAACCGCGCGCCCGGCGGCGTCGCCGCGTCACATCGCCCGCCACCACCTGCGCGACCACCACAGCGCGAGCGCGCCCTCGGCCGCGACGACGACGCCGGCGACGTGCACGCCGAGCAGGTCGGCGAGCCAGCCGATGTGCGCGACGCCGATCGGCGAGGTGCCGATGCACATCGTCAGCAGCCCCATCATCCGGCTGCGCATGTGCGGCGGCGACGCGCCGAACACGAAGGTCGCCTGCGTGATGCCGAACGCCGCCTGCCCGAGGCCCATCGCGAAGATCGCCGCGCCGGTGAGCCACGGCAGCGTGGACAGCACGAACACCGGGGTCATCGCGAGGTGCAGCACGACCCCGCCGACGTACAGCAGGCGCGGCGGCATCGAGCGCGCGAACGCGCCCATCGCGAACGCGCCGACCATCGCGCCCAGGCCGTCGAGCCCGGTCAGCACGCCGACGCCCTCCGGACCGAGCCCGAGGCGGTCCTTGCCGACCACCGGCACCATGCTGAACAGCGGCCAGCCCCACAGGTTCCAGATGATCGTGACCAGCAGCGCGCCGACCAGCCGCGGGTCCGCGCGCGCGACCGCGATCGTCTCCTTCGCGCCGGCGAGGAACGCGAGCGGCGCGTCGGGCTCGGCGGGCGGGCGCGCGACCACCCGGCGCGCGGCGACGAGCGCGAGCGCGTACAACGCCGCGCACGCCACGAGCGTGCCGACGATCCCGGTCGACGCGAGCACGGCGCCGCCGGCGATCGGGCCGATCACCCGGCAGCCGTGGTTGCTCGCCGCGTCGATCGACATCGCGCCCGACATCCGCTCCGGGCCGACCGCGAAGCCGAGCATCGCGCGGCGCACGGGGTTGTCGGCCGCCCAGCCGATGCCGCCGATGAAGCTCGACACCACCAGGTGCCACATCGCGAGGTGCCCCGCCGCGGCGATCGCCGCGACCGCGACCGCGGTGGCGAGCGAGATCGACACCGTCGCGATCAGCGCGCGTCGTCGGTCGATCCGGTCGGCGACCGCGCCGATCGGCACGCCGAGCAGCGCCATCGGGATCAGCCGCACCAGCGTCAGCGCCGCGACCCAGCTCGCCGAGCCGGTCACCTGGTACGCGTAGACGCCGGTCGCCAGCATCTCGAGCCAGCGCACCGCGTACAGCAGCACGCCGACGATCCAGATCCGCCTGAAGGCGCGCTCGCGCAGCACCGAACCGGCGAGGCGGGCGCGCAGGGCGTGGAAGGTCACGTGGCGGGAGGCGGCTGCGGCGGGGGGATCGCCACTGTAGCGGGTCGTCCGCGCCGACGCGGGGCCGCGTTCCGCGCGGCGAAGCGTGGCGGGCGCCCTCGCCCGCGTGCGGCCGATGCCCCCGCGCGGCGCGGCCGCGCGATACCCTTGCACCGCCCGTGCCCCTCCCCGTCCCGACCCCGCGCCCGATGACCGACGACGATGCCCTCGACGCGAGCTGCGCGCTGTGCGGCGAGACCGTCCGCGTGACCCCCGCGCCGGCCACCAACGCGATCGGCTCGCCCGACCTCGACGCCCGGCCGCCCGGCACCGCGCGCGCCGCGCTGCCGCTGCGGGTGCAGTGCTGCCCGTCCTGCGGCTACTGCGCGCGCGACCTCGCGCGGGAGACCCCCGGCGCGCGCGACGCGGTCGACGAGGACGAGTACGTCGAGGTGCTCGAGGACGACACGCTGCCCGAGAAGTCGCGCGAGTTCCTGTGCCTGGCACGGCTCGACGGCGCCGCCGGCCGGTTCGACCAGGCGTTCTGGTCGACGCTGTCGGCCGCGTGGATCGCCGACGACGCGGACGCCCGCGACGCGGCCGACCGCTGCCGCGCGCTCGCGCTCGCCGCGCTGCGGATGGCACGCGCCGCCGGTCGCCGCGTCGGACCCGGACCGGGCGTCGACGACGTCGTCGAGGTCGACCTGCTGCGCAGGATGGGCGAGTTCGCCGATGCCGAGCGCTGCATCCGCCGCGCGCTCGACCGTCGCCCCGAGGAGATCGTCGACCAGCTGCTGCGCTTCCAGCGCGATCTGGTCGCCGCGCGCGACCGCGCCGCGCACCGGGTCTCGGAAGCGCTGAACCCGGACGACTGAAGCGGCGCGATCCGAGGCCCGCGGCCGCGGGCGGGATCGCGCGTCGGCGACAATCCCGGCTCCTCCCCCGATCCGGAGCACCCGTCGCATGACCCTCGCGAGGACCCTCGTCGCCGCGGCCGCGCTCGCCGCCGCCGTGCTGCCCGCCACCGCCCGCGCCCAGGCCACGGTCAAGCCCGACGGCCAGTGGCGGGCCGTGCTCGCCGTCGGCTTCAGCCTCGCGAGCGGAAACACCGACTCGACCCTGCTCAACGTGCAGGGCGACGCGGTGCGCGCCACCGCGACGGACAGGCTGAACGTCCGCGGCCTGCAGACCTACGGCGCGACCGAGGGCGCCCGGACCAGCGACCTCGCCGCCCTGGGCGCGCGCTACAGCCGCGACGTCGAGGACCGCTGGTTCTGGTTCGTCGACGCGGAGGCGTCGCGCAACGAGCTCGCGAACCTCTCGATGCGCGCGGGCGTGTCCTTCGGCCTCGGCCGGCACCTGGTGAAGACCGACGCGCACACCTTCGACGTGTTCGGCGGCCTGGGCTGGTCGTACGACCGGTACGTCGATCCGGTGGTCGTCGCCGACGCGCTGCGCGACCGCTACCAGCGCTGGGAGCCGCTGGTCGGCGAGGAGTCGACGCACAGGCTGAGCCCCACGACGACGCTGCGCCAGCGCCTGACGCTGTTCCCGAACGCGACCGACACCGGCGAGTTCCGCGCGACCTTCGAGGCCGGCCTCGCCGTCGCGATGACGAACACGCTCAGCCTGACCGCGACGCTGAGCGTGCGCCACAACAGCGACCCGGGCGTCGGCCTGGAGACCACCGACACGCTGTTCGTCACCGGGATCGCCTACAAGCTCGACTGATCAGAAGGTGATCACCTTGTCCGCCCCGACCGTCGCCTTGGCGAGGTCGGCGAGCGTACCGATCGCCGCGCCCGGGATCAGCGGCAGCTCGGCGATGCCGCGCGCGAGCGCGCAGGTCCGGCACACGGTGATCGGCACGCCGTGGTTGACCAGCGTCTCGACCATGCCCTGCAGCCCGTTGGTCGCGCCGTCGACCTGGTTCGGCAGCGCGAGCACGGTCGCGTCGGACATCAGGAACACCTTCAGCTCGGGCCGGTCGGCGTCGAGCGCCATCAGGGCGCCGGCGACGCGCAGCGCGGACAGGCAGCGCTCGCTGCCGTAGGGCGGGGCGTGGACGACGAGGACGATCTTCTGCGCGGGCATGGGCGGACTCCGGGTGGTCGGAACGGGCGGCTCGGCCCCGTGGGCGGGCCGAGCCGCGCATGCTAAGCGATCGCCGCCTATACTCGCGACCGTCGCACCGAGTTCGCCGCCGACGCGCGGACCCGGCGGGAACCGGCCTGACAGCGCGGCGCAGCCGCGACTGGAGAGCGAGATGGGCGTCTTGTGTGGAGTGATCTGGTGGGCGGTGCTCGGCGCGCTCGTGGGCTGGGTGGCGGCGTGGTGGCTCGGCCGCTCGACGCAGCGCCTGCTGACCGAGCCGGTGATCCAGATCGTCGAGCGCGTGCTCGACAATCCGCGGCACGTGTCGCGGATCGCGACGCTCGAGAGCGAGCTGTCGGCGCTGCAGGAGCGGGTCGCGACGATCCCGTCGCTGCAGGCCCGCCTCGACGAGGCGCTCGCCGCGCCCCCGAAGATCGTCGAGAAGGTGGTCGAGAAGCTGATCACCCGCACCGTCGACCGCACGATCGAGAAGCCGGTCGAGAAGATCGTCGAGCGCGTGGTGCCCGACCTGGCCGCGATCGCCGAGCGCGACGCCGCGCTGCGCGCGCGGCGGCAGCGGGTCGAGCACCTCGAGGCGCTCGCCGCGGTGCTCGCGGAGCGCGTCGCGGTCGCGGGGCGGCCCGACGCGCCGGCTCCGGGCGTCGCGCCCGAGCGTGCGCCCGCACCGCCGCCGACCGACGACCCGATCCGCCCGCTGCGCGCTCGCATCGAGCACCTCGAGGCGCTCGCCGCCGTCCAGGCCGAGCGCCTCGCCGAGACGCGCGGCAGCGCCCGCGCCGGCGCCGCCGGGTTCGCGGTCTCGGGCGAGGCCGACATCGAGATCGTCGAAGGGATCGGGCCGACCATCGCCGAGCTGCTGCGCGCCCGCGGCTTCGGCTCGTTCGGCGCGCTCGCCCAGGCCTCGCCCGGCACGCTGCGCGAGATCCTCGACGACAACGGCCCCGCGTACCGCGTGGCCGACCCCAGCACCTGGCCCGAGCAGGCCCGGCTCGCCGCCGACGGCCGCTGGGACGAGCTGAAGACCCTCCAGGCCGCGCTGCACGCCGGCCGTCGCTGAGCACGAGGAGCCGACCATGACCGCCGCCACCTTCGAGGACGCGACCACCCTGCAGGGCGCACCGCGCCCGCTCGTCGAGGACGCCTGGGTCGCGCTGAACAAGCGCTACGCGACCGGCGCGGGGGTGCTGATCGCCGCGCTCGCGCTGCTGTGGGCGTTCGGCTTCGGGCCGAACGCGACCCGCGGGCCGCAGGGCGACCCCGGTGCGTCGCTGCGGACCGCGGACGCGCCGTCGGGCGCGACGCGACCGGCGGCGGGCACGCCGTCGCCCGCCCCGGCGGCCACGGGCGCGGGGGACGCGGGCGCGTCGCGCCCGGGCGCGGGCTCCGGTCCGGGCGCCGCCGTCGGCGCCGCCGGGCCCGCGGCACCCACTGCCGGCGGCACCCCTGCCGCGGGCGCGTCGTCCCCGCCGGCGACGGCGGGTGCGCCCTCGACGCCGTCGGCCTCCGCCAGCGGTGCCGCTGCCGGTGCCGGCGACGCCTCGTCCGCGCTGCCGCGTCCGGTCCCGGGCGCCCCGGTCGCCCGCCTGTACTTCGAGCCGGACCAGGCCTGGCCATCGGGCGAGGTCGGTCCGCGCCTCGCGCCGGTGCTCGCCAGGCTGAAGGCCGACCCGGACACCAAGGCGCTCGTCAGCGGCTTCCACGATCGCCGCGGTTCGGTCGAGTTGAACGCGGCGCTCGCGAAACGCCGCGCCGAGACCGTGCGCCGCGTGCTGATCCGCGAAGGCGTCGCGGCCGATCGCATCGTGCTCGCCAGGCCGCAGCAGACCACCGGCAGCGGCGCGAACCGCGAGGCTCGGCGCGTCGAGGTGACGGTCGCGCGCTGAGGGCGCGCGACGCTGCTCACCCCGCCGCGAGCGCCACCGCGCCGAGCCGCCGCGCCGCGATCGCGGCGCCCGCCTCGCGACGCGACCGCGGCACCGCGGCGAGCCGCGCGCCGATCGCCCGCGTCGCCGCCTCGCCGGGCAACGCGGCGTCTCCGAAGTGCCGCGCGAGCCAGTCGAGCACCAGCAGCCACGCCTCCTCACGCGACGCCCCGCCCGCTTCGATCTCGCGCAGCGCCCCGGCCAGCTCGTCGGGCAGCGACGCCTGCTCCAGCCGGCGCAGCAGGGCGTCCAGCCCTTCCGGCGATCGCAGGCCCGAACGGACCGTCGACAGCAGGCGTCGGGGCGTCGTGCGCCGCCCCGTCGACAGGCGACTCATCAGCGCGCGGATCGGGCGCCGCGCGCTCGATGCACCCTCGCCGGCATCGGGCGGCGCCGCGTCGCGGACGATCGGCGCGGCGGCGCGCGCGCTGCGCCACACCGCCGGCGATTCGAGTTGCGCGAACGGCCGTGCCTGGACGATCGACGGGGCGGCGGACGCCAGGTGCGCGTCCACCCTGGCGCGGGCCTGCGATACCGACCCCGTCCCGCCCCAGCCGGCCGCCACCATGTGTCGGACCTTCTGCAGCGTCGGCAGGTCGGTCGCCTTGTCGTCGTCGGCACGACGGTGGACGAGGAACAGGCTCGTCGCGGAGGTCACCAGCCGGTGCCGCACGGCCAGGTCGCGCATCCAGGCCTGCATCGCGCCGCGTTCGCCGAGCCGCTCGGCGGCGTCGACGATGCGCTGGTGGGCCGCGATCCGCGGCAGCAGCGCGGCCATCGCGCCCGCCGGATCGGCGTCCGTGCGCGACGCCCCGGCGGTGCACGCGCCGGCCGCCGCGTCCGGCGCGTCGATCTCCCCGGCCGGCGCGTCGACGTGCTCGACCGGCGCCTCGATCGCCCAGGTCCGCTCGTCGCCTTCGAGCCGGTAGCGGAGCACCGGCGCCACCGGGCCGACGCCCGCGTCGAACCCCGCGACCACGTGCAGCGTGTCGCCGTCGAACACCGACCGCGGCGGTCGCGTCGACCACGCCGCCGGCGCGCCCCAGTCGACGACGACGTCGCGGGCCCGGGCGACACGCAGTCGCGCGAACATCCGCGCGATCGCGTCCTCGACGCGCTCGTTCGGCACGACCAGCTCGCAGGCGCCGCCGGTCGCCTCGGCGAGGCGGCGCAACAGCGACTCCGCCGGCGCGCTGCCGACCCCGACCGCGAACACGCGGTGACCCGACGCCCGCGCCGCCTCGACGACCGGCTCGATCGCCCACACCTCGCCGTCGGTGACCAGCAGCACGTCGGCGGGCCCGTCGCCGCCCAGTGCGAAGGTGTCGCTCAAGGCCGCGTGCAGCTCGGTGCCGCCGAGGTCCGCCTCGGTCGCGCCGACGGCGCGCGACGCCTCGGCGATCGATGCGTCCTCGGCCGCCTGCAGCCCGTCGAACGCGTGGACCGTGCGCGACCCGAATCGGCTGAAGGAGAACCGGTCGCCGATCCGCAGCTCGGCGAGCGCCCGGTGCAGGCCGCGGCGCGCCGAATCGATCGCGTCGCCCGCCATCGAGCCCGAGCAGTCGACCAGCAGCTTCACGTCGATCGCCGAACGGGGGGCGACGCCGAGCGCCGGGCAGAAGCTCGCGAGCACCACGCGGCCTTCGTCGTCCGCGACCGACGTCGCGTGGGCCCGCGCGCCATCGGTCTCGAACGTCAGCACCAGGTCCCTGTCGAGCCAGGCGCCGGGCGCGAGCCGCAGCTGCGCGCCGTCGGCGTCGCGCGCCACCTCGATCGCGTGGGTCGGCGACGCGATGCGGCCGGCGCCGAGCGCACCGTCGATGCGCAGCGCGAGCTCGAACGGATACGCGGCCGACAGGCTCGCATCCACCGCGTCGTGCACGCCCAGCCCCCCGTCGCGCACCGCGTCGCCGAAGCGCGGCGCGATCGTCGTCGGCACCGACAGCCTCACCCGTCCGTGCTCGACCTGGAGCAGCTGCGCCCAGCTCAGCTCGATCGTCGCGGTCTCGCCGGGCTTCAGGTTGCCGAGGTTCGCGGTGCAGAGCCCATCGCAGACCTGCTCGACCAGGATCGGCGAGTCGCCGTCGCCCACCGCCTCCTCGTAGCGCGCCTGCGCGTCGGCGCGCGGCAGCACCGCGCCGTCGAGGCGTCGGCCGGCGATCTCGACCGACAGCCCGGTCAGCACCGCGCGCCACGGGATCGGGAAGGTGTAGACGGTCTCCAGCGTGTCGGGCGTGTCGTTGCGGTAGTGCTGGCGCACCGACATCGACAGCAGGCGGCCCCGCGCGCGTCCGCGTGCGCACACCCGCCGCAGCGACATCGACGCGCCGGACGAGGCGACCAGGGCGGGGAAGACGGGCTCGGACACGGTCGCTCCTTTCTCTCGACGAGGGTTCAGCGCGGCGCGCGCCGCGTCCGGGTCGCGCCGCTCGCGACGGCAGCGCCGGACGACGACCCGACCCGCCGCGCGTAGGCGCGCGCCACCTCCGCGAACAGTTCGCGCACCTGCTCGGGCGCGAGGCCGGCGCGGCCCGGCTCCACGTGCAGCTCGAGCCCGTCGGCCACCACGAGGTGACTCCAGACCTCGACCGTTCCCGGACCGCGAGGCCGGGGCGGCACCGCGGGCGGCTCGCCGGACAGCACCTCCCGGATCCGCTCGAGCGACACGCCCGCATCGACGAACCGCCGGATCCGCAGCAGCGTATCGAGGTGCAGGCCCAGGTAGTGAGCCCCCCTGCCTTCGCCGACCGGCCGCGCGAGCAGCCCGACCTGGATGTAGTACCGGACCGTCCGCACCGGCACGCCGGCGAGGGTGGCGAGCTCGTCGAGGGAGAAGCGGCGGTCCGGGTCGGGGGTCGGGGTCACGGAAGGTCGCGGGAAAAGTCGCGGGAAAAGTCGCGGGGAAGGTCGCGGGGAAGGTCGAGCGGATCGTTTCAGTACAGTCGATCTTAACAGTCTCACTGTCGAGAAACAAGCCCCAGGGGAGCCGACCGCTTCGGGCACCGGGTCGTGCGCCGGCCGCGGTGCCTGCGGCCGTACCATGTCCGGATCGTCTCCACGCCCGTCGTCGGTCGCCCTCCCTCGACCGCAGGCCGCCATGCTCCAGCCCTTCCGCTTCGACAACAGCTACGCCCGCGAGCTCGACGGCTTCTACGTCGCCTGGCAGCCGGCGAAGGCGCCCGCGCCGAAGCTGCTGCACCTGAACCGCGCGCTCGCCGACGAGCTCGGCCTCGCGCAGGACGCGCGCACGCCTCAGGCCGCCGCCGCGCTGTTCGCCGGCAACCTCGTCCCCGAGGGCGCGACCCCGATCGCGCAGGCCTACGCCGGCCACCAGTTCGGCGGCTTCTCGCCGCAGCTCGGCGACGGCCGCGCGCTGCTGCTCGGCGAGGTCGTCGACCGTGACGGCCGGCGCCGCGACATCGCGTTCAAGGGGTCGGGCCGCACGCCGTTCTCGCGCGGCGGCGACGGCAAGGCGGGCATCGGACCGATGCTGCGCGAGGTGCTGGTCGGCGAGGGCATGCACGCGCTCGGCGTCCCGACCACGCGCGCGCTCGCGGTCGTCGCGACCGGCGAGCCGGTGTTCCGCGACACCGGCATGCAGCCCGGCGCGGTGCTGACGCGCGTCGCGTCGAGCCACCTGCGCGTCGGCACCTTCCAGTTCTTCGCCGCGCGCAACGACGTCGCGAAGGTCAGGCAGCTCGCCGACTACGCGATCGCCCGCCACGACCCCGCGCTCGCCGGCACCCCCGAGCCGTACCTCGGGCTGCTGCACGCGGTCGCGCGCCGCCAGGCCGCGCTGATCGCCCAGTGGATGAACGTGGGCTTCATCCACGGCGTGATGAACACCGACAACATGACGATCTCGGGCGAGACCATCGACTACGGTCCCTGCGCGTTCATGGAGGCCTACGACCCCGGCGCGGTGTTCAGCTCGATCGACCAGCAGGGTCGCTACGCGTACGCGAACCAGCCCCCGATCGCGCGCTGGAACCTCGCGCGGCTCGCCGAGTGCCTGCTGCCGCTGATCGACGACGACGCCGACCGCTCGGTCGCCAAGGCGATGGAGGTCATCGACGGCTTCCCGCAGTGGTTCGACGCCGCGCTGCTCCGGGGCCAGCGGTCGAAGCTCGGGCTGCGCACCGAGCGCCCCGAGGACGCGGAGCTCGCGAAGGACTGGCTCGCGCTGCTCGAGTCGCAGCAGCTCGACTTCACGCTCGCGTGGCGCCGCCTCGCCGACGTCGCCGAGGGTCGCGACGCGTCGCTGCGCGACGAGCTCGTCGACCGCGCTACGGGCGACGCGTGGCTCGAGCGCTGGAAGGCGCGCTGCGCGGCCGAGGACGGCGACCCGGCCGATCGCGCCCGCGCGATGCGATCGGTGAATCCGCTGGTGATCCCGCGCAACCACCGGGTCGAGGAGGCGCTCGAGGCCGCGGCGGAGCACGACGACCTCGCCCCGTTCGAGCGGCTGCTGGCCGCGCTGCGGCGCCCGTACGAGGCGGTCCCCGGGGCGGAGCGCTACGCCGAGCCGGCACCCCGCGAGGTGACGGCGAACTACCGGACGTTCTGCGGGACGTGATTAGGTCGGGGCCCGCGCGCGCGGGCCCGCCTGCGATCCCCCCGACCGGCGCCGCCCTCAGTCACCCGCCGCGACGCACCCGTCGCGACGCGGATCGGCGCCCCCGATCCATCGGATCGCCCCGTCCGCGGCGCGGTCGTCCCGGACGATCGCGAACGCGCCGCCGAAGTCGTCGCCGGTGATGCCCGGAGCGCCCGGTGCGTGGCCGCGCGAACGCAGCGCGTCGACGAGTCCGGGCTCGACCGTCGGCTCGACGTCGAGCTGCAGACCGTCCGCGCGATGCTCGATCTTCCAGCGGGGACCGGACACCGCGACCTGCGGATCGACGCCGTCGTGCAGCAGCCGCATCAGCACCTGGAGCTGCCCCTGCGGCTGGATCGGCCCGCCGGTGACGCCGAGCGACGCGACGGCGCGTCCGTCCCGCGTCACGAGGGTGGGAAAGATCGTGTGCAGCGGGCGCTTGCCCCCGCCGACGCGGTTCGGATGACCCGGCGCGAGGGTGAAGCCCGCGCCTCGGTCGTGGAGCGCGATGCCGGTTCCCGGCACCACGACGCCCGAGCCGAAGCCGACGAAGTTCGACTGGATCAGCGCGACCATCGCGCCCTGCGCATCGGCCGCCGCGACGGTCACGGTCCCGCCCCAGGGCGGCACGGCCGCTCCGTACGCGCCCGCGCGCCCGGCGTCGACGCGTGCCGCCTGCGCATCGAGGCGCTCGGGCCGCAGCCAGTCCTGCGGCGACTCGTCCATCGATGCCGGATCGGCGAGCGCGCGATAGGTGTCGACGAATGCGAGCTTCAGCGATTCGATCGCGAGGTGCTGCGCCTGCGGGGACGACCACGGAAGCTTCGGGGCGCCGGTACGAGCGAGGATGCCCAGGGCCTGCAGCAGCGTGACGCCCTGGCCGTTCGGCGGCGGCACGAACAGTCGCGCGCCGGCGTGGTCGAGGTGGAGGGGCGCGACCCAGCCCTCGTCGCTCCAGGCCCGCTCGAGGTCGTCGGCGTCGAGTGCCGCGCCGCCATCGCGCGCGGCCCGTGCGATCGCGTCGGCGAGCGGGCCGCGATAGACGGACCGCGCGCCGCTCGCCGCGATCTCGCGCAGGGTGTCGGCCACGTGCGGCGGGCGGAACCGGTCGCCCGCCGCGGGCGGCCGCCCGCCCGGCAGGAACTGCGCGGCGAAGCCGGGTTGCGCGTCGAGGCGGCGGGCCTCGCGCGCCCACTTCGCGGCGACGACGGGCGTCACCTCGAAGCCGTCCTCCGCGATCCGGATCGCATCGACGAACAGCGCCGAGAACGGCAGTCGCCCGGCACGCTCCGACAGCCGCCACCATCCCGCGGGCGCACCCGGCACGGTCACCGAGTCCCAGCCGGTCAGCGGCATCGTCGACCGGCCGTCGAAGCGCTCCGGCGTCCACGCACGGGGGGCACGGCCGCTCCCGTTCAGCACCTGCGGCGCGTCGCCCGACCCGGGCGCCCAGACCTGCGCGAACAGGTCGCCGCCGATGCCGTTGCTGACCGGCTCGACGACGGTCAGCGTGATCGCCGCGGCGAGCGCCGCGTCGACCGCGTTGCCACCGCGCCGGATCGTCGCGAGACCGGCCTGCGCGGCGAGCGGCTGTGAGGTCGCGACCATCGCGCGCCCGCACGCGGCCGGACGCGCCCCCTCGGTCGTGGCCATCGGCCTGCGGGCCCCGGGGGTCAATCGGCCTTGAGGCCCTGGGTGCGGACCACGGCGCTCCAGGCCTGCCTTTCGTCCCGCATCAGCGTCGCGAGCGCCGACGGCGGTCCCGGCATCGGCTCGAATCCGAGCGAGGCCATCCGCGCGCGCACCTCCGACCGGCGCAGCACGGCCTGCAGCTCGGTGCCCAGCCGCTCGAGCACCGGTGCCGGCGTGCCGGCCGGCGCGAGCAGGCCGATCCACAGCGTCGCGTGGAAGCCGTTCAACCCGAGCTCGTCGAACGTCGGCACGTCGGGAAGCTCCGGCAGGCGCCGAGATCGGAAGAGCGTCGTGTAGGGAAAGAGTGTATGCCTGTG
>ENA-UOYA01002986-UOYA01002986.1-activated-sludge-metagenome-genome-assembly--contig:-NODE-2986-length-15539-cov-6.563162_pt1 | contig 15539 bp, 16 predicted proteins | sample MGYA00238163_ERZ764804 | MGnify/ENA primary metagenome ERZ764804 (study PRJEB28919, sample SAMN05720223) | activated sludge metagenome | isolation source: Anaerobic digester | place: Hong Kong...
GCGCCAGCTCTCCCTTGCCGATGGCATTCTTGAGATCCATCTGAAGCGCGCGGCGGACTTCAATCTTCTCTGCCATTTCCGGCACGAAGCGAACCGTTCCGCCGCGGTTGCGTTCCTTAGCCTCGGCAACGGCAATATCGGCATTGCGCAGCAGATTGCCCGAAGGGGCTCCCCGGTCCGAAACAGCGATCCCGACCGACGCCGAAACATCGATGCTGTGTCCGGCCACTTCAAAGGCAGGCGCGAACGCGGCCATGATCTGCAAGGCAAGTTCATCAACGGCGCCAGACGCGTCAGTGGTCCGCATCAGCGCGAATTCGTCGCCGCCAATCCGCGCGGCACAGCCTCCACCCAAGTCGCGCATACGCAAAGCGACCGCCTGAAGCAGCGCATCGCCCGCCGTGCGGCCAAGCGTCTCGTTGATTTCCTTGAACTGGTCGATGTCGATGACCGCCACGATGACCTGTGCATCACAAGCGCGCGCCTCGGCTTCCATCGCCGCCAGCAGCGCTTGCGCCTGTCGCAGATTGGGAAGGCCGGTCAGCGTGTCATGATTTGCAAGATAATGCGCTTCTGCCTCGTGCTGCGCCAGCGCACGCCGCGCGCGGCTCGATTGCCCAACCGCTGCAGCCGCCATCGAAGCTGCAACCAATGCGAGACCGACGGTATAGATCATGCAAAAGCGCCCATGAGCGAGGGCGACTTGCGACAGGCGGCAGCACGGGCGACATTGGTCATCATGCCCGCAAAGCTAAACGGCGTTGGTTAACGCATCGTTCACGCCGGTAAACGTGGAAATACGGGGATGAACTCGCCCCCAAACCAAATGAGGGCCAGCGTTGCCGCCGGCCCTCACTACGCGGGTCGATCCGGAAATTGCGCCCTGGCCTTTCGACCGCTTGGCAATGCCCTCACGCCGTCGCGTGTCGTGCGGATCATCTGCCTTGCGGCAGCGCTCCCACACCGGGGTTCTCAGGGTTGCTTGCATCTGCATGGCTTGCGCCCGAGTTGCGTTGCGCCTTCAAACACCCTGCCTTGGCTTTTCGGTTTGCATCGCTTGCGCTCAGCCACCTGTCCACCTTGGCAAAGCCTTCGATCAAGATATTGATTTCTCTCAATCTTTTCTCTCTCGACTATGGTGTGAGGCTCTCATGCACCGCTGAGTCGGTCAAACACTAAAGTGCATCTTGCGCCTGTGGATATCGTGGATATCGTGGATGAAAACAGCCGCCGCACTAACGGCACGAGGGAGGAGTTCCATGACCATCACCCAGTTGCTCGCCACCAATTTCGTGATCCTTGCTGTCGTGATGACGGCGCTGTGGCTCTATTGCGTGCGCATCCGCGACGTCTCGGTCATCGACAGCTTCTGGCCGTTCGGGATGGTGCTATTGGCCGGGACCAGCTTCGCCCTCACGCAAGGCAGCCCTGCGCGGAAGACGGCCCTGTTCGCACTCACCGCCATCTGGGGCCTCCGGCTTGCGACCCATCTCTTCACCCGCTGGCGCGCGCATGGTGTTGATCCGCGCTATGCCGCCATTCTCGGTCGCCTGATGGACCGCCGCGGCTGGAGCTTTGCCAAGGCGTCGTTCATTCAGGTCTTCCTGATGCAGTGCATCTTGCTGTTCCTTGTCTGCCTGCCTGCCCAGCTTGGCCAGATCGCGGACACTCCACAGGGCTTGGGACCAGTTGGATGGGCGGGCATCTCCATCGCCATCATCGGCATTCTTTTTGAAACCATCGGCGATGCGCAGCTCAAGCAGTTCCGAAATGCGCCCGATTCCGCTGGCAAAGTGCTGGACACCGGCCTGTGGCGGTACACGCGGCACCCCAATTATTTTGGCGACGCCTGCACTTGGTGGGGCATCTGGCTGGTCGCTGCGGAAACCACGCTTGGCCTTTATGCGGTGATCAGCCCCATCCTCATCACCTTCCTTCTGATGCGCGTCTCGGGCGTGCCGATGCTCGAGCACCGCCTCAAGAAGAACCGGCCGGGATATGAGGAGTATCTGCGCCGCACCTCGGCCTTCTTCCCCTGGCCGCCTCGGTCTGTCCGATAATCGAGGCAGATCAACGGCCTCGTTGCCGTGGGTTCAGCATAGGCTTGGCATCATTGCCTTCAGTCCTTGGGATGAAGACAAAGGAGCCAAGTAAATGCGTAAGACAATTTTGACCCTGTGTGCCGCCACGATGACGCTGAGCGGCATCGCCCTTTCTGCCCCTGCTATGGCGCGCGACGGCTATCGCTATCGCGAATGGCGCGGCGATGATGGCCGCATGTATTGCCGCAAGTCAGACGGCACGACCGGCCTTGTCATTGGCGCTGCCGGTGGTGCGCTGCTCGGTCGTGCCGTGGACACGCACGGCAGCCGTGCGACGGGCACCATCCTTGGTGCCGCCGCAGGGGCGCTTGTGGGCCGCGAAATCGACCGCAAGCGCCGCTGCCGCTAACCCCTCCTCAGGAGGACGGGCTCAGCTATATTTGGGCTCGTCCATCCAGGGCGAGAAGTGCGGCATATCCTCGCTGACCTTGTCGGGATAAACCGCAGGCCGCTTTTCGAGGAAGGAAGAAACGCCTTCCTTGGAATCACCCGCAGCACCGCGTGACCAGATCGCCCGGCTGTCGAGACGATGCGCTTCCATCGGGTGCGGAGCGCCCAGCATGCGCCACATCATTTGACGCGTCAGCGCAATCGACACCGGCGCGCTATCTGCCGTCAGTTCCTTGGCAAAGGCACGTGCGGCAGGCAGCAAATCTTCCGGGGCATGGATCGAGCGGACGAGACGGCCACGAAGCGCTTCCTCGGCATCGAACACCTTGCCCGAATAGCACCATTCAAGCGCCTGGCTGATGCCGACGAGGCGCGGCAGGAACCAGCTTGAGGCGGCTTCCGGCACAATGCCGCGACGCGCGAACACAAAGCCGAAGCGCGCGGTGCTGCTTGCCATGCGGAAGTCCATCGGCAACTGCATCGTCACGCCGATACCAACGGCAGCGCCGTTGATCGCGCCGATCACGGGCTTGCGGCAATTGAAGATACGCAGCGTCAAACGGCCACCGCCATCGCGCGCGCCTTCATGGGTGACATCAATGCTGCCATCCTCGCGCACCGCAGACGAATTGTCGCCACGGTCGGAGCGCTTGGCATAGTCGAAGGTCGCACCACCGGCACCCAGATCGGCACCGGCGCAGAACGCCTTTTCGCCAGCACCCGTCACGATCACCGCGCGCACCGAATCATCGGCATCGGCGAGATCAAAAACTGAAATCATTTCCTTCATCATCGTTTCGGTGAAGGCGTTCATGCGGTCGGGACGGTTCATCGTCAGGGTCAGAATACCCTCGGAAATGTCGACCTTGATCGTTTCGTAGTCAGCCATATCATCCTCTCTATTTTGCCATATCTCCATGGCTTGGATGCAGGGCGCTTGCAACAGCGTCACGCAATTGACTTCGCGCGCGGCATTGCCCACCTCTCGCCCCCATGACCGAGAGCATTAAACTTCACGAAAGCTGGAAGGCCCCGCTGGCAGATGAATTCGCCTCGCCGCGAATGCAGGCGCTGCGCAGCTTCCTGGTGGCCGAAAAGGCGGCCGGAAAGCGCATTTTCCCCAAGGGCAGCGAATGGTTCCGCGCGCTGGACCTGACACCGCTTGATCAGGTCCGCGTCGTCATCCTCGGGCAAGACCCCTATCATGGCGAGGGGCAGGCGCACGGTCTGTGCTTCAGCGTGCAGCCCGGCGTGCGCACGCCCCCCTCGCTCGCCAACATCTACAAGGAACTCAAGGCAGATCTTGGCATCACGCCTGCCAAGCACGGCTTTCTTGAACATTGGGCAAAACAGGGCGTGCTGCTGCTCAACAGCGTGCTGACGGTGGAAATGGGCCAGGCCGCCTCGCACCAGCGCAAGGGCTGGGAAGAATTTACCGATGCGATCATCCGCGCCGTCAATGCCCGGCCCGATCCGGTCGTGTTCCTGCTCTGGGGCAGCTACGCGCAGAAAAAGGCGGCCTTTGTCGATACCAGCCGCCATCTGGTACTGAAAGCCGCGCACCCCTCCCCGCTGTCGGCGCATAATGGCTTTCTGGGGTGCCGCCATTTTTCAAAGACGAACGACTATCTGCGATCGAAAGGGCTTCCCCCTATCGACTGGGCACTTCCCGAAAACCCCGCCTGACGGGATAAGCGCTTATTTGTGGACGAGCGTTCCCGCGCCACCGCGCGTGAAGATTTCCAGCAGCGTCACATGCGGCACGCGACCGTCAAGGATGACGGCCGCATCAACGCCGCCCTCAACCGCCGTGACGCAGGTTTCCAGCTTGGGGATCATCCCGCCGGACACTGTTCCATCCGACTGAAGCTCATTGATCCGCGCGGGATCAAGGTCCGTCAGCAAATTGCCCTGCTTGTCGAGCACGCCTGCAACATCGGTGAGCAAGAAGAGGCGCGACGCCTTCAAATGCGCGGCAATCGCGCCTGCCATGGTGTCGGCGTTGATATTGTAGGTCGCCCCGGTTTCATCGGGCGCAATGGGTGCAATCACGGGGATAACGCCATTGTGCGTCAGCGTTTCGATGATCGCCGGGTTGACCGCAACGGGTTCCCCCACAAAGCCGATATCGACATTGCGCTCGATGCCGCGATTGGCATCTGCCTCGCGCCCTTCGATCTTGCGCGCTGTCACAAGCCCGGCATCCTTGCCCGACAAGCCAACGGCCTGCCCGCCTGCCTGCATGATCCAGCCGACGATTTCCTTGTTGATCGCGCCCGAGAGCACCATCTCGGCCACATAGGCCGTATCCTTGTCGGTCACGCGCAGGCCGCCGACAAACTTTGATTCGATGCCGAGCTGCTTGAGCATCCGGCCAATCTGCGGGCCGCCGCCATGCACGACGACCGGGTTGATGCCCACGGCCTTGAGCAGCACGATATCTTCGGCAAAATTGCGTGCCGCCTCGGGGTCGCCCATGGCGTGGCCGCCATATTTCACGACGAAGGTCTGCCCCGCATATCGCTGGATATAGGGCAAAGCCTCGGTGAGGATTTCGGCCTTGGCGAGTGCGGTCTGATCGGGCGTGTGGTTGCTCATGATGCGGCGGGGGCTATGCGCTCTGGCCGCTGCGGTCAAGATTGCGCCCCAGCTTCACCATCATTGTCACGAGCAGCGGCACCAGCAGGATCGACAAAATGATCTTCGCGGTCATCTGGCCGACCATCAGCCCCGCGATCTCGCGCTCGCCATAAAAGGAGATGGAGATGAAGAGCACCGTATCGAGAATTTGCGAGAGAACGCTCGCCACGCCTGCGCGCAGCCACAGGAGGCCGCCTTGCGGGCGGGACAGCTTGTCGAACACATAGACGTTGAGCGTCTGCGACAGGCCATAGGAAATGAGCCCGGCAAACATCATCCGCCCACCCTGCCCGAGAATGATCGGGAACGCCTCAACAGCAGGCGGATACATGCCCTTGTCGGTCGGCAAAGCCAGCACGATCTGGATGAGCAGGATCGATGCCACAAGCGGAATGAAGCCGAAGCGCACCAGCTTGTCGGCCATGTCCTTGCCGTAGAGCTCGGCAATCGCGCTCGACGTGATGACAAGTAGCAGGAAGGGGAAAATCCCGGCTTCAACGGCAAGCGGACCCAATGCCACCTGCTTGGCGCCCAGCACCCCGGCGATGCACACCATGCCGCCGTAGAAGATTGAAAAGATGAACAAAGAACGCGGCATCGTGCCCCCCGTGGCTAAGCCACACTTTGGCGCTGCCGCGCCCGATGTCAAATCAGCGCGTGGGAACCGGCACCGGCCCCGAGTAATCATAGAAGCCACGCCCGGTCTTGCGGCCCAGCCAACCCGCTTCGACATATTTCACCAGCAGCGGAGCGGGACGATATTTGCTGTCGCCCGTCGTGTTGTAGAGCACCTTCACGATATCGAGGCAGGTATCAAGGCCCACGAAATCGGCGAGCTCGAGCGGACCCATCGGATGGTTGAGGCCGATACGGCAGCCCTTGTCGATGTCCTGAATGTTCGCCGTGCCCTGCCCCAGCACGAAGACGGCTTCGTTGATCATCGGCAGTAGGATGCGGTTGACGACAAAGCCCGGCTCGTCCTCGGCATAGACGATTTCCTTCTTCAGGCTGTCGCAATAGGCGCTGACGGCTTCAACCGTCGCCTTCGACGTCGCAAGACCGGGAATGACCTCAATGAGCCCCATGACGGGCACGGGATTGAAGAAGTGGATGCCAATGAAGCGCGCCGGATCTGGCGAGGCCTGCGCCATGCGCGTGATCGGGATCGAGGAGGTGTTCGAGGCCAGAATGGCATCCTCGCGCAGCACCTTGCCGACATCCGCAAAAATGGCGCGTTTGATTTCTTCCTTTTCGGTCGCGGCTTCAACCACAAGGTCGGCGGCGGCAAAGGAAGAGCTGCCCTGCACGGGCGTGATCCGCGCCAGTGCTTCATCGCGGGCAGCTTCATCGATCTTTTCGCGATCCACGAGCCGCTGAAGGTTCTTCGCAATGGTCGCCTTGCCGGCCTCGGCGCGCGCAAGATCCACGTCTGACAGCAGAACGCTATATCCGGCCTGCGCCGAAACCTGCGCGATACCCGCGCCCATCTGGCCGGCGCCGATGACACCAATGATTTTCATGATTCACGACTCCCAAGGGAAAGTTTGGTCTGTTCTAGTTTTGCTGGCCATCTATCGACTCGGCAGCGCTTGGGCTAGTGATATCGCATGCTGGCTATCGCGGTGCTGGCGGCGGCGATGGCAACATCGCCAAAGCCCGGCGAACTCAAAAGTTTCGATGACTGGGCAGTTGGCTGCGACAATGGCCGCGCCTGCACGGCGGTGTCCCTCATGGAAATGGAATCAGGCGAAAACCAGTTGACCGTGCAGATCGTGCGCGGTCCGGGCCGGGGCGAAACCGCCCGCTTGCGCATCGCCAATATCGAGAACCGGCAGCCCGGCAGCGATGTGAGCTTCATTTTGGATGGCACGACGCAAGTGGCGACTGCACAGACGCCCCGGGATGACGCGCCAATCGAGATTCCGCTCGATGCAAAGGCGATTTCCGCGATGCGAAACGGCAAGACGCTGGAGCTGCGCGACGCGAATGGGGCGTCACTCGGCAGCACGTCGCTTCAGGGCATGACCGCAGCTTTGCTGTATATGGACGACAAGCAATTGCGTGCGAAGTCCGTGACGGCATTGATCGCGAACGGACCTGCGCCTGCCAATGTCGTTCCCTTGCCCCCACCGCTTCCGTCAATTGCGCCTGCCAGAACCGGCAAGGCGGAAACGCTTAAATTGTCCGCAGACGACATGGCCCGGCTTCACGCGCGGACAACCTGCGATGCTGAAGACAGCAACATTGAGGCGCGCGAGGCGATCCGGATCGACAAGCGAACATGGCTGGCGCTCGTTCCCTGCGGCGCAGGGGCCTATAACTATCTCTCGGTGCCTGTGCTCGTTTCCTCGACAGCGGGCATCCGCAAGATGAAGGTTGCGGAATTTGATTTCGCGCCCGGCTTTACCGAAGGGGCTGGCCCTCCGCTCCTCGTCAACGCAGGCTGGGACGCGGCCACCGGTCGCCTGAGCAGCTACGCGAAGGGGCGCGGCCTCGGTGATTGCGGCAGCGCCGAGGACTATGTGTGGGATGGCAAGCGCTTCCGCCTCGTCGGCCAAGTCGCGATGCAGGAATGCCGCGGCGTGATTGACTGGATCACCACGTGGCGCGCCAATGTCGCCAAGCGCAAGTAACGTCTAGCGCGAGCTTCCAGGCACCCAAAGGATGTCGGCGTATCCGCCTTCATTGGCAAAGCGCGCCGCCACGAAAAGCCAGTCCGACAGGCGATTGACGTAGCGCCGCGCTTCGGGGTTGATCGCAACATCACGCGCCGCTGCAACAAGGCTGCGCTCGGCACGCCGCGCAACCGAGCGCGCGACATGAAGCGTCGCGGCCAGCGCGCTGCCGCCGGGCAGGATGAAGCTTGCGAGCGGCTTCATCGTCTCGTTCATCGCATCGATTTCGGCTTCAAGGCGCGCGACTTGCACGGGCACGATCCGCAACACCATTTCAGATGGCTCGAAGTCCTCGCCGGGCGTTGCCAGATCCGCCCCGAGATCAAAGAGATCGCTCTGGATGGTCCGCAACTGCGCGAGCAACACCTCATCGGCATGAAGCGCGGCGACACCGATGCAGCTGTTCAGTTCATCGACATCGCCGATAGCCGCCATCCGCGCGGCATCCTTGCCGGTACGACTGCCGTCAACAAGGCCCGTCGTCCCGTCATCGCCGGTCCGCGTGTAGATTTTCGTCAGCTTGACCAAGGTTTTAGCCGCGCGCGGCGAACAGCATGATCACGACGATAAGGATGGCGACCGCCTGAAAAATCACGCGCTGCATCATCGCCTTGTTCTGCTTGACGCTGGATGCGCTCGGGCCGGTGCCATCACTGTTGAGGTCTGCCTCGGTCGTCTTGAGGAAGGCGACAACGCCGCGAACGAGAGCCACCAGCGTGGCGATCATCGCAGCGACGAGAAGAAGGATAAGTGCAATGTTTCCCATAATTCGCCTGACATAGACCCATGATCAGGCGGGGCAAAGCATTTCATGCATATGACAGGTGATTGCCACGCGTCCGTTTAGCCGGAGAGCGCATAACCTGCAGGAAAGACGCCTCGGCGCATCCCTGCCATCAACTGCTTTGGATCAACGCCAGCCTCGCGCAATGACGCAATCGTGGGCGATGCGCGGCGCTTGGCAAGGCGCGTGCCTGATGCATCGAGCAGCAGTCGGTGATGATGATAACGCGGCGTCGGCAATCCCAGCAGCGCCTGAAGCAGGCGATGGACGTGCGTCGATTCGAACAAATCCGCCCCACGCACGATATCGGTTACGCCCTGCCAGCTATCATCGACAACGACAGCGATGTGATAGCTGGTGCCGGCATCCTTGCGGGCAATCACGACATCGCCCAGAAGCTCGGGGGCTGCATTTACCAGCCCTGCCACCTCATCTGCCCAGATGAGCGGTCCGGTCAACGCCTGCGCCTTTGCAATGTCCAGCCGCCAGCAATAGGGCCGACTGTCTCCCGGATCAGCCCTGCCCTTGCAGGTACCCGGATAGAGCCCGCCCTGATCGCCCTGGGGCGCGCCTGCGCTCGCGGCGATCTCCGCGCGCGTGCACCAGCATCGGTAAGCCACACCAAGGCCCTGAAGCGTCTCAAGGGCCGCGTCATAGGCGGCACGCCGCGCGGACTGGAAGACGATCTCGCCATCCCAGTCGAGCCCTAGCCAACGGAGGTCCTCAAGGATGCCGTCAACGAACTCCGCCCGGCAGCGCGTATGATCGATATCCTCCATGCGAAGGAGAAAATGTCCGTTGTTGGCGCGCGCAAGGTCATGTGCCATCATGGCGGAGTAAGCGTGGCCCAGATGCAGCCGCCCCGTCGGGCTAGGCGCGAAACGCGACACAAAATTTGCGCTCATTTGGCCACTTGACCCCAAGATATTGTGGGGGCAGTCATAGCGATGCAATCTTTCCGGTCAAAGGTGAGGTTGTCGAAAGGAGAACGAGAGGGTCCATGTACCATCCCGATCTGATCCGCCACCCGGATAGCTGTCCGGCGCTTGTGCTGAACGCGGATTACACGCCGCTCTCTTATTACCCGCTGTCGCTCTGGCCGTGGCAAACCGCCGTCAAGGCCATGTTCCTCGACCGGGTGGATGTGGTGGCCCACTATGAGCGGGAGGTGCGAAGTCCCACCGCGCGATTGCAACTCCCCTCAGTGATCGCGCTCAAGCAATATGTGAAACCATCGGCGCATCCGGCCTTTACGCGCTTCAACCTTTTCCTCCGCGACCGCTTCCAGTGCCAATATTGCGGTTCTTTCAAAGACCTGACGTTCGACCACGTCATTCCCCGCGCCCAAGGCGGGCGCACAACCTGGGAAAATGTCGCCGCAGCCTGCGCGCCCTGCAATTTGCGCAAGGGCGGACGCACCCCGCGCGAGGCGGGCATCAAGCTGATGCAAATCCCCTACCGGCCCACGACATGGGACCTGCAGGAACATGGCCGCGCCTTCCCGCCCAACTATCTGCACGAAAGCTGGCGTGACTGGCTCTATTGGGACATCGAGCTGAGCGCCTGACGCCCAGCAAAGTCGAGACCTGCGCTATTTCTTGTCGTAGGGATTCTTGCCGCCACGCAACGTGAGGCGAACGGGAACTGCGCCAAAGCCCAGTTCCTTGCGGATGCCATTCACCAGATAGCGCCGGTAGCTCTCGGGCAGTTCATCCACGCGATTGCCGAACACGACGAAGCTGGGCGGGCGTGACTTGATCTGCGTAATGTAGCGCAGCTTGATGCGTCTGCCTCCCGGTGCCGGCGGCGGATTCTTTTCGATCGCATGCTCGAACCAGCGGTTAAGCTGCCCGGTCGAGACGCGCTTGCTCCACGCTTCGCGCACTTCAAAGGCGACTTCGAGCAACTGATCGATGCCCTTGCCCGTCTCGGCAGACACGGTCAGAAGCGGCACGCCCTTGACCTGCGCAAAGCCCTCATCAAGCGCCGTCCGCACGCCCTGGAAGAGCGCGCTGCCCTGTTCCACCGTGTCCCATTTGTTGAGCGCGATGATCATGGCGCGGCCTTCGGCGAACACCTGATCGGCAATGCGCAGATCCTGCGCTTCCAGCCCGCGCGTTGCATCAAGCAGCAGCACGACGACTTCGGCAAAGTCGATGGCGCGCTGTGTGTCCGCAGCCGAAAGGCGCTCCAGCTTGTCGTCCACCTTCGCTTTGCGGCGAAGCCCCGCCGTATCGATGAGGCGGACGGCCCTACCCTGCCAGTCCCAATCGACGCTGATCGAATCGCGTGTGATGCCGGCTTCTGGCCCGGTAATCATGCGGTCTTCGCCCAGCATCTTGTTGACGAGGGTCGACTTGCCCGCGTTCGGGCGACCCACGATGGCAAGTTTCAGCGGCGCGTCCGGAGACTCGTCTTCCTCGTCCTCGAATTCGTCTTCTTCGCGTTCGACAAAGGGCAAGAGCGCCTGAAAGAGATCATCCAGCCCTTCGCCATGTTCGGCGCTGAACGGAATGGGATCACCAAGGCCAAGGCCATAGCTTTCAAAAATGCCGCTTTCGCCCGCCTTGCCCTCGGCCTTGTTGGCAAGGACGATGATCGGCGTTGAAAGGCTGCGCAGCCAGTTAGCGATCTCGCTGTCGAGCGGCGTGATCCCGGCGCGCGAATCGATCACGAAAATCGCAACGTCCGCGCCTTGGGCGGCGGCTTCAGTCTGCGCGCGCATACGACCGGGAAGCGTCTGCGCCTCCTCATCCTCGAAACCGGCGGTATCGACGATCCGGAATTCAAGGCCGAGAAGGTTCGCTTCGCCCTCGCGCCGGTCGCGGGTCACGCCGGGGCGGTCATCGACGAGCGCGAGACGCTTGCCGACCAGACGGTTGAACAATGTCGACTTGCCGACATTGGGTCGCCCGATAATGGCGACCACGGGGAGAGCGGAGGCCATCGCTTAAGGCCTCCTCAACGCCAGGCGGTCAGGCGACCGTCATTGTCGAATACAAAAAGAGTATTGCCCGCAACAATCGGCGGCAGCAACACAGGGCCGCCTGCCTTGGTCTTGCTCTGGACCGCGCCGTCGGTGGGCGACACGTTGACCAACTGGCCTTCCGAACTGGCGACGATCAGGCGATCACCCGCGAGAACCGGCCCCGTCCAGGTGATCGGCCCCTTTTTCTTCTTCTCGGTGTGATAGCGCTGCAACTGCGTTGCCCAGCGTACCTTGCCGCTGCCGCGCGCAATGCACAGCAGGCGCGCATCATCGGTGACGACGAAGAGCCATTCACCGGCAACCCACGGCGTCGAGATGCCCGCGACGTTGATTTCCCAAAGGCGCTGGCCCGTCACCAGTTCAAGGCTGACCATGCGGCCACCCTTGCCGACGGCAAACACGCGACCACGGTCCACCACAGGGCTCGCGTCAATGTCTGCCAGCGACGAGACCGACGTTGAAATGCTCGTCCGCGTCAGCGCATCGCCCCAGAGGACGCGGCCATTTTCATAGCGATAGGCGTTGAGTTCTCCCGAGGAAAAGCCTGCGACCACCGTGCCCTGCGCAATCGCGGGCGCTGCAACGCCAAACACGCCGGTCAGTTCGGTCGCACCAGCTTCGGTCCATTCGGTCGAGCCGTCCGAGGTCTTCATCGCGAAAATCTGGTTGTCAGCGGTCATCGCATAGATGTTGCCATTGCCGAACGACGGCGCACCGCGCATCGGCCCGGCGGGACGCTTCTTCCAGATCGTGCTGCCATCCGACGCCTTGAGCGCGGCGACATCACCCAGACCATTGGTTGCATAAAGCACATCGCCATCGACGCTGACACCGCCGCCCCAGGCTGCCCGCTTGTCCTTGCCGCCAGCGTTGAAGCTGACTGACCAGAGCTTGCTGCCCGACTTGGCATCAAAAGCGTGGATCGTCGCGTCGGTATCCATCACGAAAATCTTGCCGCCGGAAACGACCGGAGCAGAAGCGAGGCGCTGCTTGTTGGTGCTGCCCTTGACCGAAACGCGCCATGCCTGCCCCAGCGCCGTGCCGAGAGCCGGATGCTCCATCGACTTGGCGCCATTGCCACCCGGCTGGGTCCAGCTGTCATTCGGCTGCGCCGGGGGCAGAAGGACCGCGACTTCGGCGAGCGCAGGATCAGCTTCGGCTGCTGCTTCCGCCGTCAGGATGGGAACACGCTGGCCAAGGACCGGCGTCTTCGGCTTCTTGCTTCCGCCACCGCCGATCACGCCGCACGCAGCGACCGCCAGCATCACCGGCAGAAGAAGGAACGTCTTGTTCCGGATCAGCGCCTTACCGTTCATTGCTTGTTTCCTTGCTTGGCAGCGCCAGTCTCACGGGCCTTGAGCGAGGCAGCCATATTGGCTGCCCGACCGCGAATAGTTTCAGGAACGCCTTCATCGCTTGCAATATCGGCAAACATCTTTGCTGCAGGCTGAACGCGATTTTTCTTGAGATAGGCAATCGCCACGAGTTCGCCTGCACTGCCGAACCAGGGATTGCCCTTCACCGCGAGCGGCGAAAGGCGCGAAATGGCTTCATCGGGCGCGAGGCGATCAAACTGCACCGCCGTCTGACGGACAAGCGCCAAATCACGCCACGGCTGCGGAATGGCTTCATCCTTGGCGACATTGCCGTAGATCTTGGCTGCGCCATCCAGATCGTTCTTCTGGAGCAAGAGCGCCGCTTCGGTGAGCATCGCGGTGGCGCGATAGCCCGAATTGGACGACGTCTTGAGCGAACCAAGCGCCTTGACCGACGCGGCATCATTGCCCGAAGTTGCCTTGCGCAGCGCATCGTCAAGCTGTTCGCTCTCAGCGCTCGCGACCTTGAGATGCTGGTCCTTCCAGATCAGCCATCCAGCAAGCGCGGCAAGGCCAAGCCCGACCGCGGCAATGCCCCAGCGGCCATAGGTCTTCCAAAAGCCGGACAGCTGGTCGCGCCGAAGCTCTTCATCAACTTCGCGGATAAAGCTGTCTTCGGTCGTATTGATGGGCGGCAGCGCCAAAACAGGTCTCCCTGAACAAAGATGTTGCTCCCTTAGCCGCGCCTCGGGCCAAGGGGAAGCGGCAAGAGAAGGATCAGGGAAGGTAGAGCTGGTCTTCGCCGGGGAAGCTGCGATTGCGCACGTCATTGGCATATTGCTGGACGGCCGCACCGACAAAGCTCGACATGCCCGCATAGCGCTTCACGAATTTCGGGGTACGATCAAACAGGCCGAGCATGTCTTCCGTCACCAGCACCTGACCGTCGCACTGCGCCGAAGCGCCAATGCCGATCGTGGGACAGGCGACCTTTTGCGTGATCTCGATGGCGATGGGCTCCAGCACGCCTTCTATCACCATGGCGAATGCGCCTGCATCCGACATCGCGATAGCATCTTCAACGATGGAGCGCGCTTCGGTCTCGCTCTTGCCGCGCACGCCATAGCCACCCAGAATGTTGACGGCCTGCGGCGTAAGGCCAACGTGCGCCATCACGGGAATGCCGCGCGACGTAAGGAACTCGACGGTCGGCGCAAGCACCTTGCCGCCTTCCACCTTCACGCCGGCAGCCCCCGTTTCCTTCAGCAGGCGCGATGCGTTGGTGAAGGCCTGTTCGGGCGAGCCTTCATAGCTGCCAAAGGGCATGTCGACGATCACGGCGGCGTGAAAACTGCCGCGGACAACGGCAGCGCCATGGGCCGCCATCATTTCCATCGTCACCGCAACGGTGTGCGGCAGGCCGTAAATGACCTGGCCAAGCGAATCCCCGACCAGCAGAAGATCGCAATGCGGATCGAGAATCTGCGCCATGCGGACAGTGTAAGCCGTGAGCATCACGAGCGGCTCGCCGCCCTTGCGCTGGCGGATACGCGGCACCGTGAGGCGCTTCATCGGCGAGGGCGTCGGGTTGGCGCGGCTGGTGGAGGTGTCGAGCGTGAGCGTCGTAGAAGTCGTAGACATGGCAGCCTCATAGACCGGGTGCACGCCAAGGCAAAGCACCCCCACCAATTTCACTCGGTTCGGCGCATAATATTTCAGTTTTGCGACAATTTCTTGCTGCACCGCCACATTTCCGTTACGCGCGTCGCCCTGACAGGTCCCGATGCGGGGGATGACACCCCGACGGACTGTACCGAGCGACCATTTACGGGGGCGAATACCGCGACATGACCGACGTTAGCCGATCAACCGTGCTTGCCGACAAGGCGGGCAAGAGGTCGATTGTCCAGAAGATCGCGGCGCTTCGCTTCAAGCGGACCATGCCCCGGGGTGAAAAGCACTATCTGCTTGGCCTGCTGTCGCTGATCGTGGTCGCGGCTGTCATACTCTACATCGTCACGCCGGTTCCGCTTCGTTCGATCCTATTTGGCCTTCGGATGTACGCATTTTTGCCGTTTGTGAGCGTGTCGATTGTCGCCGCTGTCGTCTGGTTGGCCGAACGTTTCGTCGGCCATCGCATCCCGCATCTCCATGCACGCGGGCAGTGGATGCTGATGACCGCCATCGTCACCAGCGCGACCATTCCTGTCTTCGGCATGTTCAAGCAATATGTCCTGAAAACACAGGGCTTTCCCTTTGACCCCGCACTTGCCGCTGCCGACCGCATTCTCTTTGCCGGGCACGATGCATGGCAGGTGATGCACGCGCTGTTCGAATCGCTGTGGTTCACCGTGCTGGTCGATCAGGCCTATGCCTCATGGCTGGCGCTGCTGATGTTCTGCCCCGTACTTTGGGCCGCCGTCGTTGCCGACCCGCTTGTCCGCGCGCGCCTCATCGGCTGCTGGCTCGGCGTCTGGATCATGATCGGCGGCGTCGGCGCCTGGCTCCTCGCGTCTGCCGGGCCGATGTACTACCCGCACCTTATCGGGCCCAACCCCAGCTTTGCCGAACTCCACGACCGTATCGTCGCGCTGGGTGAAATGGCCAAGGCCGCAGGTTCGGTGATCACCACGCCCTATGGGC
>ENA-UOYA01002987-UOYA01002987.1-activated-sludge-metagenome-genome-assembly--contig:-NODE-2987-length-15538-cov-8.589421_pt1 | contig 15538 bp, 12 predicted proteins | sample MGYA00238163_ERZ764804 | MGnify/ENA primary metagenome ERZ764804 (study PRJEB28919, sample SAMN05720223) | activated sludge metagenome | isolation source: Anaerobic digester | place: Hong Kong...
CCGGTAGAGAATATGTCGTTCCTGCCACAATCAACAACCATGGCACGAACGACATATTCTCTACCGGATCCCACGCCCAGAAACCTCCGAAACTCAATGCTTCGTATGCCCATGCACCACCCATTAAAATACCGGTACCTAAAATAGCCATATTGAACAAAGCCCATGGTAATGCAGGTTTTATCCATCCGGTAAAATCTTTTCTCCACAAACTAGCAAACACATAAGCGCAAGGAATCAAAGTAGAAGCAAAGCCCAAAAACAATACCGGTGGGTGAATCGTCATCCAATAATTCTGCAAAAGAGGATTCAATCCATTTCCATCGGCTATCATAGTCAAGTACTCCGGACGTTGAAAAATTGGCGCTTCTGCCATTTCGTTGCGCAATAAAATAAAGGGATTACTTCCAATTTTGTAACCAAAAACATAAACGCCTAAAAGCATGGAACCTAAGAAAGCTTGCGTTAATCCTACTACTGTCATCACTCCACCTTCCCATTCTTTAGCGGTTTTCAACAATATCAAACCTAAAATTGCGCCCCAAAATTCCCACAACAAAAAGCTACCTTCTTGTCCTTCCCAGAAGCTGGAAATTATATACTTCATCGGTAAATCTTGCGATGAATGTCGCCAAGCGTAATGATATTCGAACCAATGATTGAGAATCATTACAAAAAGCAACACAAAAATACCAAACACAGTACTACTGTGGGTAATAAAAGAAAAGCGTGCTATTTTATGCCATACCTCATCTTTCGTTTTTTCGAAACTAGCATAGGCAACAAAAGATAGTAAGGCGGCAAAAAAACCGAAAATAACTAGAAAGTGTCCAACGTGACCCAGCCAAAGATGCTCTCCTACAAAGCCGTTTGCCCCGAATCGTTCCATAAAGAAATTCATACTCAACAACAATTTGGTGACGAATGTACTCGAGCAATTCGAATATTACTAATTCAACGAAAATATTGGGGAAAATAAACAAAAAAGACTAGGCCTTTTCTTTCAAACGAATCTGATCGTCAGTGTATTTTGAAGGGCACTTCATTAAGATTTCAGAGGCATGAAAGTTTGCGCCTTCCATTTTGCCCTTAACAACAATTTGCTCGGAACGCTCAAAATCTTGAGGTTTTGAACCTTTGTAAAAAACCTGCTGTACATTCCCTTCTTTATCACTCATGGTGAACTCAAAATAGTTGGGATCTACTTTCGGGTCGTATTTCAGCGGCTTATCTTTCTGCAAATAGCCCACAACATTCAATGTTTGGGTTGGACTGGCTTTCGACAATGCAAAACTGCCGTAGGTAGTATAATCGCCCGTCATGGCTACAATTACACCAATGCTCACAGCCACTACAATCAATAAAAGGATATGTATCTTTTTCATTTCGATGGCAAATTTAATGGCATATTCGGCAATTAAGAAACTTCTGATTAATCTATTCCCTTAAATTATAACTTTGTGCAACTTTTTAACAATTCTAGCTATGCCACTCAGTTCACTTACTGCCATCTCGCCAATAGACGGACGATATCATTCCAAAACCGCAGCATTTTCTCCTTATTTCTCGGAATATGGGTTGATTTACTATCGCGTTTTTGTAGAAATTGAATACTTAATTGCGTTGTCGAATGCCGGCATTGCTTCGTTTCCACCCCTTGATGAAGCGAGTGTAGCCAAGTTGCGAAGTATCTGTTCTAATTTTAATGAAGCGCAGGCAGCACGAATCAAAGAGATTGAAAAAACCACCAATCACGATGTGAAAGCCGTGGAGTATTTTCTCAAAGAAAAAATGGAAGAATTGCAATTGGATTTGAACAAAGAATTCGTTCACTTCGGATTGACCTCACAAGACATAAACAATACAGCCATTCCGTTATCGATTAAAGAAGCGGAATTGAACGTTTTGTTTCCAAAATTAAATGAAGTCATTGCATCCCTCACTGACTTATCAAAAACATGGGCGAATATTCCGATGTTGGCTAAAACACACGGACAGCCTGCTTCTCCAACATCGCTCGGCAAAGAAATCTATGTTTTCGTAGAGCGTTTGAATATTCAATTCAATGCCCTTTCGCATATTCCGTATGCCTCGAAATTTGGAGGTGCAACAGGCAATTTAAACGCCCATCATATCACTTTTCCGGAGATTAATTGGATTGACTTTTCTAACCATTTTGTGTTTGAAAAATTAGGTTTGAAACGCCAACAGTTCACCACCCAAATCGAGCACTACGATTCTTTGGCAGCCCGTTTCGATGCATTGAAACGCATTAACACAATTCTCTTAGATTTTTCGCGTGATATCTGGACATATATTTCCATGGATTACTTCAAGCAACAAACAAAAGCCGGTGAAATTGGGTCTTCAGCCATGCCGCACAAAGTAAATCCAATTGATTTTGAAAATGCAGAAGGCAACCTCGGTATCGCAAACGCTTTATTGGAGCACCTTTCGGCTAAACTACCCATTTCTCGTTTGCAACGCGACCTTACTGATTCTACTGTTTTACGCAATGTGGGCGTACCTTATGCACATACTTTAATTGCTTTAGAATCGCTGCTAAAAGGCATTGGCAAGTTAAAATTGAACGAAGAAAAAATCGATGCCGACCTAGAAGCCAATTGGGCAGTAGTGGCAGAGGCTATTCAAACTATTTTGAGAGCGAACGGCTATCCGAATCCTTACGAAAAGTTGAAGGAACTTACTCGTGGCAAGGCTATTGACAAAGCCGCAATTCAAGCTTTCATCGAATCGTTAGACACTTCAGAAGAAATCAAAATCCGACTTCGAAAAATAACACCGCAAAATTATATAGGCATCAACCCAAGCTTCTAAAACAAAAAAGGCTTTCTCGTTGGAGAAAGCCTTTTTGATAAATAGACAATTTCGATTATCTAACAATGTTAACAGTCCCGTTTTTAACCGTTCCTGAAACAGATGAAACGCGATAGAAATAAGTGCCCACTTCAAAATCGTTACAAGCTATAGTGTTTTTTGTCCCATCTAAAGCTTTTGTAGCAACCACTTTACCGGTAACATCTAACAATTCAAATGTCAAATCTTTTGTATCAGTATCGGCAACTACGGTCAATAGATCGCTCACCGGATTAGGGAATAAGGCTATACGAATATTATCTGCAACAGTATTAATTGCCGTAGTGTTTTTATAACCAAAACGAACACCATCAACATGTAATACTGAGCCTTGCACTCCTGCACCTTTACTTGAAGAAAACATTACAGAGAAAGAATCTACTGATCCTGCAGCATAGTTAGGGGTTAGAACAGCATAAGTTTGCAACCATAAACCGGCAGTACTGGTTAGAAGAAATCCTCCATTTAACAATGTGCCTGATGGACCAGAAGCGGTAAGATTGATAAGAGCAGTGTCGTTGCCTGCAGGTACATATTTATACCAGAAGAAAATCGTATCCGGTTTAAAGGCAAAAGCCGATTCTACAAATTGAAGCGGAGCAGGCGGTGCATATGATACTGAACCGTAATGTACGAAACCCGGAATCAAACGCTTACTTGGACCCGCTTGAATAGAATCGGTTTTGATTTTAACAGAAGCCAACCCTTCCTTTTTATCGGCAGTATCTTTAGTGGCCAAACCCAGTGGAGCGCCAATGGCTTTTTCCCACGAAGACCAGTTATCGGCAGTTGACGTTCCGTTGCCGGCAGTTGTCCAGTTCTCAAAACCGGCATTATTCAATTGTTGAGCAAAAACGCCACAACCAAAGAAAAGCATTGCAAAAAGTGTAAATATTTTGTTCATCTGATTAATTTTTTCGCAATGATATAAAGTACACCTCCTTATAAAAATGATTTTTACCCTTTTAGCAATTAAATGACAATTGAATGACAATTCCCTTCCATAATTTATTGCGGGCTGCCTTCATTTGGAAAATAAATAGAAAATGCTATATTTGCAGTCCTTTTTTAGGAACCGAATAAAAATTTGGCTGTGAAGGCTTTACGAGAATATCAAATCCCTTATGTGGGATTGAAAATTGGAATACACGAATTCAATTATCAGATTGACGGAAAGTTTTTTGAAGCCTTTGAAGGTTCACTGATTTCGGATTGCCAAGTGCATGTGAAGTTAGAACTGGAAAAGAAAGAAACGCTCTTTATATTGAATTTTTTCATTGACGGAACCGTTAATGTAGTTTGCGATCGTTGCTCAGAAAACTTCGACAAGAAGATTTTCGGAGATTATCAATGTATCGTTAAGTTTAAGGATGCCCGTGCAGACTTTACTAACGATGACGATGAGCTTATCTTCATCAGTAGAGAAGATAATTTTATTGAAACAGCTGATTTGATTTACGATTACATCAACCTTAGCTTACCGATGCAATTGATTCATCCTGACAAAGAAGATGGGACTCCGGGTTGTAATCCTGAAGTACTGAAATATCTTACTTCAACGGAAGAGTCAACACCAGATGATGAAGATCCACGTTGGGCAGCCCTGAAAAAATTCAAGAACGAGAACTAAAAAGATATATTTACAAAACATACATAAATTAGAAACAAATGCCACATCCTAAACATAAGATCTCCAAAGCGAGAAGAGACAAAAGGAGAACGCACTACAAATCTGAAGCTCCTACTACCGGTGTTGATGCATTGACAGGTGAGTCACATTTGTATCACCGTGCACACTGGAGCGAAGATAAATTGGTTTATCGCGGAAAAGTTGTTGTTGACAAATCAACTCCGGCATCTGCTGAAGAATAATTCACTAAATTAATGATTAGCCCTGCATTCATGCGGGGTTTGTCAGTTTAAAAAGATAACAATGGCTACAACAGCAGACATCAAAAACGGACTTTGTATAGTTTGGAATCACGATATTTTCCAATTCGTGGAATTTCAACACGTTAAACCTGGTAAAGGAAACGCTTTCGTGCGTTGTCGCATGAAAAGTTTTAAAACCGGACGTGTATTAGAGCACACCTTCCCATCAGGACATGAAATTGAAACAGCACGTGTATTGCGTATACCACATCAATTTTTATACAACGATGAGAGCGGTTACCATTTCATGAATCAAGAAACTTACGATCAGATTTTTGTTAACGGAGATATGATTGAAAACAAAGATTTATTGAAAGAAGGAGATGTTTGTGATATCGTTTTACACGAAGAAACAAATCAAATTTTGGCTACAGAACTTCCAAACTTTGTTGTTTTAGAAGTAATCGAAGCCGATCCAAACGTAAAAGGAAACTCTTCTTCCAACGTTACTAAAAACTGTAAAGTGGAAACCGGAGCTACCATCAAAGTACCTATGTTTGTTGAGGCCGGAACAAAAATCAAAATCGACACTCGAACAAGAGAATATATGGATAGAGTTTAATCGCTCGCCAAAACTCACAAAAAAGACCATCGGAATCGGTGGTCTTTTTTTATGCCTACTGGTGATGTTTGTCACGCAATTGTCAAAACAATGGGCAAAATAAAAAGCATTTATGGATTTCAAAATCACGTTTCATCTCCATTGAAAATCATAAATTATGAAACGTATCATCATCGTATTGCTTGGCGTGCTTTGCATTGCAGCTTGCGGAAAACTAAGAGAATCAAAAGAAACACAAGTTACATTGGTTGAACCTTCTGCATGTGAAGCTGTGATGCCAAAGGCATGTTCTTTAGCTGCGCCTCCTGAAATTAAGTTCGAGTTAAGAATGCCAGCTAAAATCATTAAAAATGCAGAGGTGCGTATGCAAGTCGACCGCCTCGATCCGGGTTATACAAAAGTGAAAGCCATTGTGGCAAAGTATAATGCTTACTTCGGTAGCGATAATCGTTCGCAAAGCGATAATGAAATAACCCAAAACATGAATATTCGTGTGCCTGCCGTGAAATTCGACAGCATTTTGGAAGAATTGGTGAATGAAGGCATCTACATTAATTACAAAAATGTGAGTGCTGAAGATGTAACTGATCAATTTGTGGATGTGGAGGCACGTTTAAAGACAAAAAAAGAGGTAGAACTCCGCTATTTGGCCTTATTGAAGGATGCAAAAAAAGTATCGGACATATTGGAAGTGGAGAACAATTTGCGCACCATTCGTGAGGAAATCGAATCTTTCGAAGGCCGAATGAAACACTTAAAAGATCAAATCGCCTACTCTGATATTAACTTAAACATGTATCAAACCTTGGAATACAAAGCAAAACCAAAGGTGAGTTTCGGCTCGCAGGTGGTGGAATCGCTTGCCAACGGCTGGACCAATTTAACCGATTTTACACTGTATGTGATTGCAGCTTGGCCATTTCTAATCGCCATTTTATTGATCACCATTGCAATAAAAAAATGGCGTTCCAGAAAGAAATAAACAATTCGTAAATTTGGTATTGGCTGCCTGAATAATTTTAGCAGAAATACTAATTTTACGTTATGCAGCAATACCACGACTTACTTCGCCACATTTTAGACAATGGTACTTGGAAAGACGACCGCACCGGAACCGGAACATGGAGTTGCTTTGGTTACCAAATGCGATTTGATTTGCAGAAAGGCTTTCCGTTGCTTACAACAAAGAAAGTGTTTACCAAAGCCATTATTCATGAACTGTTGTGGTTCTTGAAAGGAAGCTCAAACATCGATTATTTATGTCAGAATGGGGTGTCGATTTGGGACGATTGGCCATTTGCGAAGTACAAAAACAGCGCAGACTACAAAGGAGAAACACTTAAAGAATTCAGCAAGAAAATCGCTGAAGATGCTGCTTTCGCTAAGCAATGGGGCGAGTTAGGCCCTGTGTATGGCGTGCAATGGCGTTCTTGGGCCGGAGCGAATGGAGAAACGATTGATCAGATTTCACAACTTGTTGAGCAAATTAAAAAGAACCCGAATTCCAGACGTCTTTTAGTAAATGCATGGAACGTAGCTTTGGTAGACCAAATGGCTTTACCGCCTTGCCATACTATGTTTCAGTTTTATGTAAGCAACGGGAAATTATCTTGTCAACTTTACCAACGCAGTGCCGATGTTTTCTTGGGAGTGCCATTTAACATTGCTTCGTACGCTTTGCTCACACACATGGTAGCACAGGTATGCGGATTAGCAGTAGGTGAATTCATTCACACGTTTGGTGATGTGCATTTGTATAGCAACCACAAAGAGCAAGCCTTGCTGCAATTGTCGAGAGATTGTAGAACATTGCCTACATTACAAATGAACGCAGAAGTAAATGATATTTTTGGATTCAAATACGAAGATTTTAAAATATTGAACTACGACCCACACCCGGCAATTGCGGGAGAAGTGGCGGTGTAAACCCATACAATCACTCCGTTTAAATGAAACTATGGCTTTTGAAGCATTACATCAGTTCATCCAAAAAACATTAAACGGAAAACGTTTTCTTCCACAACTATTCTTTGAATTAGCGATACAGATTGGATGTATTGCCATACTTAGTCCACTTTTCTTTCGTTGGGATTATGTATTACGCGTCCATAGAGCAATAATGTATGTGATAACTGACGACTATGGAAACATCGTTCACAATTTTACCGGTATTGGTCAACTCATATACATTATTGTGCGCATTTTTCCAATACTTTTCACCTTGGTAGTGATAAGCATTTGGGTGTTCAAAAGGTATTCATCAGCATTGCTTTATCCATTCAAGCAATATATAAACGCACGTCTTTTCGAACATTCCGACAATTCCTTTTTCGCAGAATTACACACAAGAATTACGATTACATTAGGCGTTTTTTCGGCTGCCTATTTTCTTCTCACTCCGCTGTTAACCTTTGGTACTCCTCCATTTTACGATTTTGTGGTATTGCTATCAAGATTGTTGGTACTGTTCCTTGCCATCCAATTAGGGAAAGCCATTCACACGCATCACTATTCTTTCAAACTTATTATTGACAACTATTTTAATGCGAAAGAATTGCCCTATGCATTAGCGATTTTCAGAATTGTTTATGCTTGTCTTTTGCTCTTTGGTTTGTATATGCCTACACATGAGCTCTACCATTGGGCAGAATTGGGAAAAGAAGATCGAGTAGCTCTACCTTTTATTGGTTGGTTGATTGACATCATTCCCATCAGTAAAGGCTTGTACCTCTTTGTCTGTCAAGTTGCCATCATCAGTGCCTTTGGCTTAATGTTTGGTTTCTTTACCCGACTATCGGGCATTATACTTACCCTTTCGCTGTTTTATATTTGGTCGGTGCCTTGTTTTTTCGGCAAGCTGAATCACAATCAGGTGCAATGTTGGACGGCACTCATTTTGGCGTTAAGCAATAGTGGCCGTGTACTTTCCATCGACTCGCTGATTCGAAAATTCATTTTCAAAGAAAGCATCGATACCCAACCGCAACGCGCCTTTGCACTTCCATTTCGATTGATTTGGCTGATGCTGGGGATTATGTATTTCTGGTCAGGGGTACATAAACTATGGGACAATGGTTTATGCTGGACCTATAGCGACCACTTCATTTATCAAATCCAGGAAGAGTGGATTGAAAATTTTAATCGCATCCCCGGCTTTCGCATCGACCACTACCCTACCCTTGCCAAAGCGCTTGGTATGGCAACTATATACTTCGAATTGCTTTACATTTTTTGGATTCTTTCTCCATATACCCGATGGATGGCTATTTTCAGCGGATTAACTTTACATCTATCGGCCCGTTACTTCATGAACATTGGCTTTGAAAACATACAACATGTTTATGTTTCGTATATCAATTGGAATAAACTGTTGCGTAAAAAAACGAAAACAGCCATATCGCGGTTCTACCATGTTGGCAACACTTTTGCGCCATCGGTAAGAGATAAAACACTCATCGTAGTTATCGGATTATTGCTCTTCGGCAATAGTTTGTGCGGATTATTTCAAATCCACACTTGGCCAATTTCAGCCTATCCTTCGTATTCGAATTTAGCTTCCGGTAGCACGTATGTGATGAAGTTTATCCTCAACGAAAAAGTGGATATGGATTCGATAATGAAAGCACGTCATTTTCGCAAAGAAAATTACAGACGATTTGAAACCGAAATATTCAAGCTAGAGGCGAATCCTGCTCAACAACAGGAAGCTGTTTTGAAGCTGTGGAAGAAGTATCAAACCTCCGTTCCCGAACTTCAGCAATACAAGAATATCAATGTGTATCAGGATAGCATTGCTGTAAATCCCGATTTAGGAGACCATATTTTAGGGCGGAAACTACTTTTGAGCGCTAAAGTTTCCGAATAATTTCCGCAAAAGGGGTTAATCTGCCCTTAAAACATTTGCATATTTTAAATAAACTTCTACATTTGCAATCCTTTTGCGGGCGTGGCGAAATTGGCAGACGCACTAGACTTAGGATCTAGCGCCTCACGGCATGGGGGTTCAAGTCCCTCCGCCCGCACTTTGAAACGATTGCCCTGCTTTAGGGCAATCTTTTTTTAATACAAACACAAAAAAGCAATGACAGTTACACAAGAAAGCACCAACGCGTTAGTGTCGACCATCAAAGTCCAACTTAAAAAAGAAGACTACGAGAAGAAAGTAACCGAAACTATAAAAAAAGTGGCGAAACAAGCTACGTTGAAAGGTTTCCGTCCGGGTATGGCCCCACTAGGATTGGTAAAGAAAATGTACGGAACATCCGTATTAGCTGAAGAAGTTCAAAAATTATTGAACGATCAAATCTTCACTTACTTGCAAGAAAATAAAATCGATGTATTGGGTCAGCCGATGCCATCGCCAAACCAACCATTGTTGGATTTGGATATCAACAACATGAAAGACATCGACTTCACTTATGAAGTAGGTTTATCGCCAGAAGTGAAATTTAATTTCTTGGACTCGAAACCAACATTCACAAAATACAAAGTTGGTGTTGAAGACCACATGTTGAACGAAGAAATCGATCGTATCAGAAAACGTTTCGCGAAATACGAATATCCTGAAAACGTTGAAGAGAATGATATTCTTTCTTTCACAGTTGAAGAATTAAGCGCAGATGGTTCAGTACGAATTGGAGGTGCAAACAATGTTACTTCATTGATGTTGGATATGTTTAAAGAAGCGGCTCGCCCTTCTATTTTGGCATTGAAAAAGCACGAATCGGTTACCTTGAACCTATGGGAAACATTGGATCGTGGTAAAGAAGAAATCATCAAACACATTTTGAATGTTACCGATGAAATGGTGATTCCTACATTAGGCGATAATTTCAAGTTAACCTTGAACAATATCACTCGTTCCTTGCCTGCCGATATGAACGAAGAATTTTTCGTAAAAGCCTTTGGTGAAAACGGTCCGAAAACGGAAGCCGAAATGCGTGATAACATCACCAAAGATTTAGAATCGTATTTCAGCGGACAAGCCGACTCATACTTAACCAACGAATTGTACAATGCGTTGATGGAAAAAGTAGAATTGCCTTTGCCGGACGAGTTCATGAAACGTTGGGTAAAAACAGCCAACGAAAAAGAAATTTCTGACGAGCAAATCGAAAAAGAATATCCAATGTTTGCGAAACAAATTCGCTGGAATTTGATTGTGAAAAAAATTATCACCGACCAACAAATTACCGTTTCTGAACAAGAGTTGAGAGACAAAGTGAAAGTGGATACGATTGCTCAAATGTACAGCTACGGCTTAAGAAATATTGGCGATGAGTGGGTAGATCAATTCATTGAAAAACAGTTGAAAGACAAACAGTATATGGATAAAACCCGTGAGCAAATTTTAGATAACAAAGCATTAGACTACGTTAAAACAAAAGTTGTATTAACCGAAAAAGCCATCAGTTTTGACGACTTCAAAGCTTTGGTAGAGAAAAAAGCATAATAGATTCAACCTAAACATAAGAAGGCGATCTCCATTTGAGGTCGCCTTTTTTATGTTATCAGTAAGAAATTGCAATTTTTGGGCGAAGAAAAATCAACGCATAGCTGTAAGTTTGTGTCAAAATTAATAACCAATGAAAAAAACAGCAATTTATTTATCCGCTTTATTACTTGTAGCCGTTTTACCATCGTGTAACAAAAGCAGTTCATCTACCCCAACTCCTCCAGCCAATACTGCCCCAACAGTTAACACACCAAAAGACGCATGGGGCGTTATGGGTGTAGTGAAACTTCAAACGTCATACACAACACCATCATATCCCGGTGTTCCTTCTTATACTGTAGACTACAACATCGGATCAGCATTAGCCGCTTTTAGCGATGCAGTTGGTAGCGCTAATCTTGTTGATGCAGGCACAGTAAAGGTAAACGATTCACTACTAACCAAAGTGCAAAACAATGGTTACGGATATTCTCCTGCCGGTGTAGCATCTGGAAGCGATTTAGGATTAAGCACTAGCGCCTATACCCACAATTGGGTCGTTACCGGAAGTTCAGCAGTAACAGGATTTACCTATCAACATTATGGTTATTTGCCAACGGTAGGTACAATTACCAGCAGTAGTGATATCCAAACAAGTGCAGCATATACGTTAAGCGTAAATAATATTTCGAACAATTGTGATTCAATTATATGGATTATGGCAGGACCGAACGGAAATGTTCGTCATACTACCGGACCTGGCGTTTATTCTAACTCATTCTCGGCTAGTGAAGTAGGTTCGTTAGGGAAAGGAGACAATGTTGGATTATTACAAGTAACACCATATTTTGTAATGCCAGCAACCATCAACAGCAAAAAGTACTATTTCATCAAAGAAAGTTGTGCGACAAAATTTGTCAATCTAAAATAAATCGCGGGCAGAAAACAGCAACGGGTTACTCTGAAAAGGGTAGCCCGTTTTTATTTCCGGCAACTATTTGACAACTGCGAATCGCTTACGAACTTCTCCCTTATTGGTTTGCAGCAAAACAGCATAAATACCTGCATGTAACTGCGAGATTGAAATTACATCAGCAGCAGAACTCAGCAACAATTTTCCGTTACTATCATAAATAGAAGCCTGTATAAATTTCACATCATTCGGATAAACAAACCGAATACTATTTTGTGCCGGATTCGGATACAAGGCAATAGCTTGCTCCAATGCTGTATTTTGAATGCCGGTATTTAAAACAACGACCACGCGTTGTTCAGCGGTATCGGTACATCCCAGACTATCGGCATATGTATAAACAAATGTATGGCTGCCTACTCCGGCTACTCCCGGATAAAATGTGCCGGCATTCACCCCGTTCCCTGAATAGGTTCCACCACTTGGACTGCCACCCTGCAATGAAACCGGAGCTGCATCCGACAAAAACGTATCGGGTAGATTGGTCCAAACTACATTCGGTAGTGGCGCTACCAATAAATTCAATTGCACAACACTATCGCATCCTGTTGAAGCCGTTAAAGTATCGCTAAAAACACCCGATTGAAAACGAGGAACGCCAGAAAAATAAACAGTATCACCTGCGCAGATTTTTCGGTTTAAAGTGGTTTGCAAAACATTAGAAACAGTGAGTTGCAAACGCATTACACTATCACAACCCGTTACCGAAGAAAGCGTATCGGAATATACCCCTGCAACTTTTAAGTATTTGCCGCCAAACAAAATACTATCACCGAAACATAGCTGAGTTGAATTATTCACTGACAAGACAGGACGAACCACTAGATTCACAGTGATTGTACTATCGCAACCGGAATGATTGGTAAGTACATGGTTATAGCTACCACTAGATGTTAACTGCTGACTGTAAAATGGATAGGTTTCTCCATCACAAATATATTCGAGATAGGCTGTACCACTGGCACCATAGCAATTGGCATAAAGCGGACAAATTTGATTGGCGACTAATGTTTCTCCTGTAATAAAATCGCTGGAGAGTGTCTTTATCATTTTGTCTTTAATTGCACCTGCACTCCCACTTTGTGCAGCCAGAAAATTCGCTGTTCCACATGGATCGTTTCCTGCATATGCGGCATAAACAGTACCTAAATCTGTAATGAGTGCGAACCCCGGTTCTCCAATATTTATTGGTTTTACTTTTTTTGCAGAAGGAATGCCTCCACAACCCGGATTGCAAATAAATGAACTTCCACACTTACTAATCGTGAGATAATTGCCGTGTTTATCTGGCGAAGCATAAACTGTATCGTTGGCAATAAATGGCGGGATAACTTTTGACGGTTTTGTTTCAATTTGTTCGCACAGTGTAGACGCGTGCGATACTGTTTGAATAGTGCCTCCCTGCCAATGCGTAAGCACAGTATCATACATCCAACCTGCAGCTGTATCAGGGCCAATATATTTCAGCGAATAGCTAAAGCCTTCCACATCGGCTGTATGGCCCGACAATCCGCAATCTTTACCATACAACAAGGCTGTGTGCACCATAATTAAAGGATTATACCACATCAAACCCGGATATAAACCTCGTTTCGGCACAAGGGCTGTAGGATTTGTTTTCACCGAATCTAACGAAGAAGATATACAGTATTGTTGCGGATAAGGATAGATATGGCAAACCACTAAGTTCGAATCACCGGTACCGTCTAAGGCAGGTCCGGGGCAACTTTCATCATCGAATTGAATAATTTTCGGACAAAACCTGCGAATCAATTTCTGTTCCAAAGCATCATCCATTCTGTCGTGATCGTTATCCGTAATGGTTGGAATAAAAACAGTATCAACACCACCACATCGGCTGATTACAGTTACTTGCTGTTGAGCATTGCTCGAAACAGAAAGGAGTATTAAGTGAAAAGCCAATAAAATAATTCGTTGCATATCCTAAATATAGCTATTTCTTAAAAGGAGAAAGAGAAAACAGCAATAGATTAAGTACGCATATAAATTAACCAATTGGCTTATTTATTGCTATATTTCTAAAACAAATTCATGCAATGAGAAAATTCTTTACACTTCTTGTTTGTCTTTTTCTGTTCATATCATTTGTACAGGCTCAGCAGTATTCAAAACTAGGGTCGTATCTTTCAGAACGTTTAAAACGAGTTGAATTTGGCCAAACCGAAAAACTTCAAGCTTTGTTAGTTAAGGGAAATCCGGAAGACATTAGACGAGCCGTTGAGCAGTATCAGGGTATCTTCAAGTTCAACGCAAAAAATGTGTGTTCGATTGAAATACCTTACAAAAATCTAAAGGCTTTTTCGGAAGAAAAATGTGTAGAGCGAATAGAAAATTCATTTGGGCCCGGACAATTATTGATGGATACAGCTCGAGTGAATAACAACATTGATAAGGTACACAGTGGAATAGCCCCACTCATTCAAAGTTATTCCGGGAGGAATGTTGTAGTTGGTATTATTGACGGTGGTATATATTTCCCGCATGGCGATTTCAGAACGATAAGCGGGTTAACACGCATTCGCAATTTATGGGATCAAAATGGGACAGGAACAGCCCCTTCGCCCTATAACTATGGTGCTGATTGGGATTCCTCTGCTATTAACAACGGAACCTGTACACACATTCCGCCTTCCAGTGATCAGGGGCACGGTACAAATGTTGCAGGTATTGCAGCAGGGAACGGATTGGGCGCCACAACAGCTCCATTAAAGGCACAATATAAAGGAGTTGCATACGATGCAAATTTGGTAGTAGTGCGGGTAGATGCCGCTAGTCCGGATTTTCTGCAAAAAATGGCTGATGCAGTAGATTATATTTACAAGAAAGCAGATGCATTGGGAATGCCTTGTGTAATTAACACGAGTGTTGGAACGTATTACGGCTCTCATGACGGACATGATTTAGCCACAGAAATTATTGAAAATTTATTGTGTGAGAAAAAAGGACGTGTACTCGTAGCCGCTGCGGGGAATGCAGCTGACAAACGAACGCATGTCTCATATCCTTTAAATGCAACTGATTCTTTATTCACATGGTTTAAGTATAATGCTTCAGCCGGAATGGTGTATTTCGATTTTTGGGCCGATACCAACAATTTTAAATCGGCTAACTTTGCTATTGGTTGCGATAACAGTTCCGCTGTATTTTTAAAACGCACCAAGTATTACAATATTATTACCGATTTCAATCCGCCTCAAGGTGGAGTAGTGCAACTCGATGATTCACTTTTCAACGGGATTACTAAACTCGGCAAATACAGCATTTATGCATCGTTGGAAGGCGGTACGTACCATGTTGAATTTGTGATTATTCCCACCAACACCACTTATCTATGGCGATTACAAACCAAAGGTACCGGGCAGTTTGACCTTTGGGCCAATAAGGCTTTAATAGGTACATCCGATATGCAGTTCAGTCCTTTGCCGGGTGGATTTTCTGCAGCCAATTACCGCTTTGGGGATTCATTGAAAACCATGGTTTCATCCTGGCAATGTTCCGACAAAGTGATAACCGTTGGTAATTATTCAGGGGGGCATATCTATTCAGATGTTGATGGTATTAATAGAAATCCATTGTTATCGGCAGGTGAAGTTAGACAGAACTTATTTCCCTCCTCGAGTTGGGGTCCAACGCGTGATGGCCGTCAGAAGCCGAATATTACCGCTACAGGCAGCACCACTATAGCTACAGGCGATTCATTTAATATTGCATTACTACTTACCGCACCGGCCAATCGCTT
>ENA-UOYA01002988-UOYA01002988.1-activated-sludge-metagenome-genome-assembly--contig:-NODE-2988-length-15531-cov-69.801434_pt1 | contig 15531 bp, 10 predicted proteins | sample MGYA00238163_ERZ764804 | MGnify/ENA primary metagenome ERZ764804 (study PRJEB28919, sample SAMN05720223) | activated sludge metagenome | isolation source: Anaerobic digester | place: Hong Kong...
CTCGAGCGTCAGGGTTACCAGTACATCTACGCCCCGGACATTGCCCCGGACAGTGACACTCCTGAACGGGAAAGATTTGAGGATGTGCTGTTATTAAAGCGCCTGCGAAAAGCAGTTGGCAGGATCAATCCCGGCATTCCGGCAGATGCAAGGGAAGATGCCATCAGGCAGGTTCGGCGCCTGAACTCTCCTGAACTCATCTCCAACAACGAGGCGTTTCACAGGATGCTTACGGAGGGTATAAACGTAAGCTACCGAAAAGACGGAGCAGACAGAGGAGATCTGGTCTGGATGGTTGATTTTAACGATCCTGAAAATAATGATTTCCTTGTTGCCAATCAATTCACTGTTGTTGAGAACGATAAAAACAAACGTCCTGATATCATTCTTTTTGTAAACGGTCTGCCACTTGTAGTTATCGAGCTCAAGAACCCTGCTGATGAGAACGCAACCGTAAAATCTGCGTTCAGGCAGATGCAGACATATAAACAAGCCATCCCATCTTTATTTGCATACAACGGTTTCATGGTCATTTCTGATGGGCTGGAAGCAAGGGCAGGTTCCCTCTCCGCCGGATTCACCCGGTTTATGGCATGGAAAAGCTCGGATGGCAGGGGTGAAGCCTCACCACTAGTCGGACAACTTGAAACACTCATTAAAGGGATGCTTGAAAAAACCACACTCCTGGATATTCTCCGGCACTTCATCGTATTTGAAAAATCAAAAAAAGAAGACTCTGCAACAGGTATCATTACTATTCAAACCGTAAAGAAACTCGCTTCATATCATCAGTATTATGCAGTTAACCGGGCGGTGGAATCGACACTCAGAGCATCGGGTTATGCTGCGAAGGAAAACTGGGATTGGGATACTTCAGGTATACATTATGAAAGTCCCGAGAGTTATGGTCTTCCCGGAGTGAAAAAACAGCCAGTCGGAGACCGGAAAGGGGGGGTCATCTGGCACACCCAGGGAAGCGGCAAATCCCTTACCATGGTATTCTATACAGGAAAAATCGTGCTGGCAATGAACAATCCCACCCTGGTGGTGATCACTGACAGGAACGATCTCGACGACCAGCTTTTTGACACATTTGCCGCTTCAAAGCAACTCCTGAGGCAGGAACCTGTGCAGGCAGAGAACAGGGAACATTTGAAACAACTCTTGAACGTCGCATCAGGTGGAATCGTATTTACCACCATCCAGAAGTTCCAGCCTGAAGAAGGCAACGTTTACCCGAAACTCTCAGACCGGGAAAACATCATTGTTATAGCTGACGAAGCACACCGGACACAATACGGCTTCAAGGCGAAACATGTTGATGTCAAAGATGAGCAGGGAAATGTAATCGGCAAAAAAATTGTTTATGGTTTTGCGAAATACACACGCGATGCCCTGCCAAATGCCACTTTCCTTGGTTTTACCGGTACGCCGATAGAAAAAACAGACGTGAACACGCCTGCTGTTTTTGGCAATTATGTTGACATCTATGATATATCACAATCTGTCGAGGACGGCGCCACAGTAAAGATATATTATGAAAGCAGGCTGGCAAAAGTAGCTCTTAGCAGTGAAGGAAAAAAACTTGTCGCAGAACTGGATGAAGAGCTGGATAAAGAAGACCTTGCAGAAACCCAGAAAATCAAAGCGAAATGGACTCAACTGGAAGCCCTGATAGGCAGTGAAGCCCGGATAAAACAGATCGCACAGGATATTGTAACCCATTTCGAACAACGACAGGAAGTGTTCGAGGGCAAAGGAATGATCGTTACAATGTCACGAAGGATAGCTGCCGACCTGTATGATGAAATCATCAGGATAAAACCGGAATGGCATAGTGACGAACTCCGAAAAGGTGCTATCAAGGTCGTCATGACCTCAGCATCCTCTGACGGCCCCAAAATATCGAAACATCATACCACAAAAGAACAAAGAAGGATTTTAGCAGAACGAATGAAAGACCCGGAAGACGAGTTAAAACTGGTAATTGTCCGGGATATGTGGCTTACGGGTTTCGATGTTCCGTGTCTTCACACGATGTACATCGATAAGCCAATGAAAGGTCATACCCTCATGCAGGCGATCGCACGGGTAAACCGCGTCTATAAAGACAAGCCCGGAAGTCTGATAGTTGATTATCTGGGAATAGCTTCCGACTTAAAAGAAGCTTTATCTTTCTATTCTGACAGCGGAGGGAAGGGAGATCCTGCTGTACTTCAGGAAAAAGCAGTTCAGTTAATGCTTGAGAAACTGGAAATCGTATCCCAGATGTTTTATGGATTTACCTTTGATGATTACTTTGAAGCGGATACCTCCAGAAAGCTTTCAATCATACTTGAAGCCGAAGAACATATTCTGGGTCTTGAAAATGGCAAAAAAAGGTACATTGATGAAGTAACTGCTTTATCAAAGGCATTTTCCCTTGCTATCCCGCACGAACAGGCAATGGATGCAAAGGACGAAATTTCGTTCTATCAGGCAGTAAAAGCCAGACTTGTTAAATTTGACAGTACCGGAACAGGTAAAACAGACGAGGAAATTGAAACTGCGATCAGGCAGGTTATTGATAAGGCTCTTGTTACCGAACAGGTGATAGATGTATTTGATGCAGCCGGAATTAAAAAACCGGATATTTCCATATTATCAGAGGATTTCCTTTTAGAAGTCCGGAATATGGAACACAAAAATCTGGCTCTGGAGGTTCTGAAAAAGTTGCTCAATGATGAAATAAGAGCTCGAACAAAGAAGAACCTTATTCAGAGCAGATCATTAATGGAAATGCTGGAAAATTCTATCATGAAGTATCATAACAAGGTATTAACTGCGGCTGAGGTCATTGAGGAATTAATTAAACTCAGTAAAGAGATTAAACGGATGGATAAAGAGCCTCAGGAAATGGGCTTGTCTGAATTTGAATATGCCTTTTACACGGCAATTGCAGATAATGAAAGTGCCAGGGAAGTAATGCAAAAAGAGAAATTACGGGAATTAGCCGTTGTTTTATTTGAAAAGGTAAAACAAAACGCATCTATTGACTGGACAATTAAAGAAAGCGTCAGGGCCAAATTAAAAGTAATTGTAAAAAGGACATTAAGGCAATATGGTTATCCGCCTGATATGCAGGCACTTGCTACAGAAACAGTGCTTAAGCAGGCGGAATTAATTGCAGATGAAATAACAAAGGGTGTTTAATCTATCAAATGGAAAGCACTTTAGCGATGAGGAACAGCGAGAAAAAGAAAAAAGATATCGGGGAACTTTACAGGATCCTGACAAAGTATTACGGGATTGCAGCTGCATACTGCTGGGATCTGGTGTCCAGATTGAAAATTGAATTAGATATGTACTTCCCAGGCGGGAAGCACCTGTGTTTCGTTGGATAAAAAACGTTTAAATAAGTAACGTTTTTTTGATCTCACTTTCCACAGTAAATTTTAGTATTTTCATAATTTTTCCTGTTATCGATTTTCGTTCTAACGTTAATTTTTGGACTTCTATCCAGAAGTTAAAAGCAACTATAAGATGTTTTATAGAGACCAAAAATCGATATCATCTAATTTTCACCAATTCCACTCAAATATGAATTAGTTTAATAGATTCCAAAAACGAACAAAATCCCAAAATCTAGTGAAAAACATAAAATCAAAATCACTAGATTCTGAAACTGGATGTATCAAATTTCCATTAATCACCTTTTTTTATTTCATTTATTGAACTCGTACTAATCCAGTTGGATTAGCACGGAACGCCCGTGTTGACTTCCGGGTTGCTTTTTCTGTCCATCAGGATCCAGGGAAACGGGGAGCCGGGTCTGTCAGGCTTCTTCTTTTTTTGTCTGCGGAGGAGTGGAGAAGAAACCCTCATAGAAACTCTCATGCACCCGCTTGCGCTCTCTGTTTATCTGGTCCGGTGTTGCACCGAATTGTCTTAAAATCATTTCCATAACCGAGAGCGCCACTTCACCCTCGTCGGAAAAGATGACGTCTGCCCCTGCAGCAATCAGGTTTTGCCGGTTGGACAGGTAGGTGGTCCGCGCAATGATACTTATATGAGGGTTCAATTCCCGTGCCTGCCTGACAATCTCGCATTCTCCCTTAACATTGGATACACTAAGCACCAGTGCATGAGCATTCTTGATCCCGGCCTCGATAAGCGTATTGACGCGTGCTGCATCCCCGTATACTGTCCGGTATCCCTGGGAACGAAGAGACTGGACCGTCTGGACGTTCAGTTCAACGATCGTCGGGAAGATATCGTTCTCCAGAAGCAGCCGTACTACGGTCTGGCCGACGATCCCGTACCCAACCACGATTACATTGGTCTGTCCGGATTGTTTGTTCGCCTGCTCGTTCGTAGCCGGTGCGGGTGCACATCGTGCATGGATACAATTGGTGAGACCCGGTGTACACCGGTCTAGCCAGCGTTCTATCTTCCCGCCAGCCCGGAAGAGAAGCGGGTTGAGGGTAATTGATATGATTGCAGCTGCTACGAGGATATTCTGGGCATTTGCAGGAAGAATATTCATGTCTGCTCCCACTGTTGCCAGAATGAATGAAAACTCACCGATCTGAGAGAGAATCAGGGCAACAGAAAGCGCAACCCTGAGAGGGTATCGCATCAGGACAACGATGAGAAACGCCACCAGCGGTTTGCCCAGCAGGATGATTGCAAGGGTGGCTATCACGAGAACCGGAGACTCGATCAGGCTATTCCAGTCAAAGAGCATTCCGATCGAGACAAAGAAAAGCACTGCAAATGCATCCCGCAGGGGAAGTGCCTCTGTTGCGGCCCGCGTGCTGAATTCTGATTGTCCCACCACCATTCCGGCGAGGAATGCCCCCAATGCCATCGAGACATCAAACATATAAGCCGATCCCACGGCGATGCCCAGGGCGATTGCCAGCACTGCGAGGGTAAACAGCTCCTGTGAATTGGTACTTGCAATATGGGTGAGCAGGCGCGGGAGAAGACGTCCTCCGACTGTAAAGGTGAACACCAGCAGGACGATGATTTTTATAGCTGTAAACACGAAGGCTTCAATGATGCCAATTGTCCCGACAACTCCCGGACTGAATATGGCAGGGAGCAGCACAAGGACAAATACGGTAAAGAGGTCTTCCATCACCAGCCAGCCCAGGGCAATATGCCCGGTCTGCGTATGGATCTCGTTGTTGTCCGAAAGGACACGAGTAAGGACAACAGTACTTGCGACCGATATGGCAAGACCAAAGACGATTCCTACCTTCCAGCTCCAGCCGAGCATATGCATTACGATTGCTCCAAAGGCTGCCGTCGCCAGGCTCTGGATAAGGGCTCCAGGTAGGGCAATGCGCCTGACTGCCCAGAATTCCCGGAAATGAAACTGCAGGCCGACCCCGAACATGAGCAGGATAACCCCTATCTCGGCCAGTTGTTCAGCGAGTTCTGTGTTTGCAACGAAACCTGGCGTGTGCGGACTTACCATGATCCCGGCCAGAAGATAACCAACAATTGGTGAAAGTTTGAAGTAATGAGTAAGATAGCCAAATACCAGAGCTGCAACAAATCCTCCGGTCAATGTGAGAATTAGATCAAGATTTTGCACGTATATTCTCCGTTTTAATATAAAGACTATTTATGAAAAAAATGTTTTTTTGTCAGAACTTAAAGTTTTCAGGATCTAAACTCCATGTTCTGCCTTTCATCTCCTTCTTTAATTTGCATTGTTTGCTAATTGTAAAGCTTAATTTGCTAATGTGGGATGTCATCCTATATTCCGGTAATTTCTGCATCTATGTAGTTATATTCATCAATACATTTCTGGACCGCATTTAGAAATTCTTCATCCGAATACATTCTCATAAAATGATATTTGTTCGCTGTCCTGGACTGTAGTTTTTTCTTTCTTCTGCATGATAATTCACTGTCTAATTAGCTTTCTCATCCCTTTTATCTGTATTCCTATTTAGCATATATCATTTATCTTAATAAATTATATTTTTTTCTACTAAAAAATAATATTTTATGAGTGTGGAATCCACAACAACATGATATACTAAGAGAATGAGCAAAGAGAATGAGCAAAAATCAAAGAAATTCAGAAAGGCTGGAATATCTTAATGTGAAAAATTTATAGAAGTTTCAGTTTTTTACAATAAACATATGTATATGACGAGATGGATGTCCTTGACGGTATGGTACCTTGGAACTCTGCTGAATTTTGATAAGCTATCACAATATTGCAGCCCCATACTGTTGCAACCTCGTATAAAGGATAAAAATAGAACTGATTGTATTGTCCGGATGGTAAACCCTGTGTTTCGTTAGACAGGTGTCCGGACATAAGTAAAAAAAACACTTAACTAATTTGATGTTTTTCAATTAGTGACATATGAGCTTTTACCTCCGAGTTTACCTCTCCGAAAGGGCTTCTGCAATAAGAGGGGCAACACTCAGTTTGCTTTCGGCTTTCTCGAGAGTGTCGGTTCCTATTATGTCCTTTACTCCTGCATTGAAAAGCCTTAAAGCTGCATTTCTTGTAAGGACAGGGTGTACACAGGCAAGGTGGACATCAATTGCTCCCTGGGCTTTAAGCATCCTTATTGACTCAGCCATTGTCCCTCCGGTTGCAATCATATCATCCACAAGGACAACATGCCTGCCGGTTACATCAAGGCTCTTTGTCTTGATAACGACTGTGTCTCCGCTGAGCCTGGTTTTCTGGAGGTGGTCATGGTCAAAGCCGTGCCCCGAAGCCACATTCTTTATAAGTTCCTGAGCTCCTTCATCCGGGGCGACCAGCATGGGGTTCTCAAGGCCGAAACCTGCAACATACTCACCCAGGAGGTTTGCCGCATCAAGATTTCTCGCAGGGCAGGGGAAGTGGTCAAGAACACTCTTTTCGTGAATATTTATTGTAAAAATCCTGTCAGCATTAATACAGCGGGCAATGGCGCGGGCACTTATTGGCTCTCCTGATTTGAACTTCTTGTCCTGCCTTGCATAGCCCATGTAAGGGATCACAACATTGATTTCGGCTGCCCCCTCACAGGCGTCGATAAGCTGGAGCAGGGAAACAAAATCAGAGTCTGTAGGCATACTCTGGATAAGGGTCACGTTTTCATTTTCTATTTCGTCTACGATTCTAAGATAAAGTTCCCCGTCAGGGAAGCGGTTAAACTCGCAGAGTACAGGCTCTGTCCCCAGAGCTCTGGCTGTGCGGCTGGCAAGTAACTGTGATGCTGGTCCACCTATAATCTTCAAGATACATACCTCAGTTTGCCGTCTTGATATATTCCATCCTTTAAAAAACTTATTTTTAATGGACCCCGATTTTCTCTTTTTCAGGAGCTTTAGCCTTTGATCTTTTCAAGCACCCTGATATTTCTTATCAGTGTATGCGGGTAATTTCCTGTTTCATCCTTTTCCGCGGATTTTACCATATCCCAGACGGTAAGCAGCGCAACAGAAACCCCCGTCAGAGCTTCCATTTCAATTCCAGTTTTCCCTACAGTCCTGACCTCAACTACAACAGAAACCGCTTCTTCCTCTATTTCAAAGTCCACATCTATCCCTGTTATAGGGATCTGGTGGCACATTGGAATTATCTCCGGGGTCTTTTTAACTGCAAGAACGGCTGCAACCCTGGCAGTTGCAAACACATTTCCTTTCTCCACAGTTCCTGTTCTTATTTTTTCTATGGTTTCCGCGGAAAGTACGATTTCCCCCGCAGCCCTTGCCAGCCTGGAAACATTGTTTTTTTCGCTTATATCGACCATTCGCGCCCTGCCGGCTTCAATATGAGTAAATGACTTTTCCACGAAATCACCGCGTTTTTCGTACGATCCGGAACTTCATTTAAATTCCGCTTTTTCTGCTCAGTCAATCCTTATCTGTTTTCGCTGCGAGTAGTCCTCAATCGCCTGCACCAGTTTGTCTGCAAATTCTTCGGCTTCTTCAAGGTTAAGTTTCACAACTTCTTCATCTTCCCCATGAAAAATCGTGACCCTGATCCTTGACCTTTCGATCTCCACATCTATTTTTCTCTCAAAATCACGTACCATTTCTCTTACCCCTCTCCGTATATGAGCGATTATTTTTGAATATTCTATGGTTATGTTTGAATATTGTTTGAGTAGTATTTGAGCATTATCTGAACATTGTTTTATCTGAACATTGTTTCTGAATTATATTGTGTTTTTTAGAACATCTTTCTCCACTCTACTCCGCTCTGATTTTTTATCCTATTTCTGCCCCTTTGATTATTTCAGGGATACTTTCAAGCACATCAGTCGCAAGCAGTGCATTTCCTGCTTTTTCGAACGCCAGGTCTCCGGCTGCCCCATTTATAAAGGCTGCACAGGCTGCGGCGAGAAGTGCCGGATTTCTTGAAAACATAGCCCCTGTAATGCCTGCCAGAACATCTCCGGTACCTCCTACCGTCATGCCGGGATTTCCCGTCCTGTTCAGAAAGGTCTGTTTTCCGTCCGAAATAATGTCTGTTTTTCCCTTCAGGAGAGTAACCACGCCATTTTCTTCGGAAAATTCCCTTACGGCTTTTTCGCGGGCTTCAGCGTCTTCCGGAGTTTCCACACCTCTCAGGCGCGCAAATTCTCCCGCATGCGGGGTCACTATTATTTCACAGTTCCCTGCAAGGGTCTCGAAAAGAGTGCCTGAAAGGGCTGAAAGGGCATCAGCATCAAGGACCAGTTTCCTGCAAAAGGGCAGAATTTTTCTAACAGTTTCAAGCGTCTCGGCTGCTTTTCCAAGCCCCATCCCCATCACAACCACGTCATGGGAATTGATGAGGTCTGGAAGGACAGAAAGGTCTTCAGGGCAGAGAATGTTTGAAGAGAGTTTCTTTACAATAAGGTCAGGTGAATAAGATGCTACAATCTCAGCTATGGATTCCGGGACTGCTGCGGTTACGAGATCTGCCCCTGTCTTCAGGGCGGCAAGGGCTGCAAGTGCAGGCGCTCCGGAGTAAGGGCCTCCCCCTATGACAAGGATCCTTCCTGCATTTCCTTTATGCGCCTCAAGCTTCCTCTTATAAAGCATCTGCAGGTCACCAGGGCCCACATAACGTTCAGCATCCGCGCAGACCCCTATTTCTGCAACTTTTACCGTACCGGTATGCTCTTTTGCCTGCTCTGTGAGAAGCCCGGCTTTCATGCGGTGAAAGGTTACGGTCAGGTCTGCATATACGGCTTTATCAAAGTCTCCTCCATCAGGATCAAGCCCTGAAGGGATATCTATGGCAATAACGGTTTTTCCGGCTTTCCTTTCTCTGTTAATAAGGTCAATTGCAGTTGATTCGGGCTCTTTTATTTTTCCTTTAATTCCTGTGCCGAAGACAGCGTCCACAATCAGGTTTGCTTCCGAAAACCAATCCAGGGCTGTAAGCTGGCTTGAATCTCTTATTTCAAGCGTTTGCACCCTGCTGAACCTTAACAGGGAGAAATTGTGAAGGGCTTCTTCAGTTCCTATGTCCAGGTCTTTTCCAAGCAGGATGACCTTTACGAGGTACCCGGGAATGCCTGCAAGGTGTCTGGCAGCAACGAAAGCATCGCCTCCATTATTGCCCCTTCCTGCTACAAACAGTACCTTTCCGCTACCAAGCCTTTCCTTTACACTCTGTGCAACAGCTGCACCTGCATTTTCCATTAACTGAAGCGTGGACATGCCCAGATATGCACAGTTTGTATCGATCGCCTTCATCCGTGAAGAACTGATGTATTTCATGCTCTTGCCTGCAGGTCTTCTATAACTTGTATAAGTTCTATAACTTGTATAGTTTTATTATAAGTTAAATTCCTTTACCGGAAGCTGGAACGCCCCCCTCCGGTACTCTCCCGTTATGTCACTTTTCCTTCATTTGCCATTTCACAGGCACCCAGATTGAATTTGATTGTTTTTAGTCCACCTGTGTTTTTATGCTGAAATTATTTATACAGAGGAAAACTTATCTGCTCTTATTACTATATATGCTGCATTCTAATATAGCATATATGCCGGTAAAAGGATTAAACTTGAACCAGATGCTGTAAGAAAGTCTATACTCAGGATATATGCCAGTTCGTCACAGGAAACTTATCTTTCCATTACTTCACCAGGGGTAACAAATGTATACTAAGAGCAACTAATAGCTCAGGTTAGATAACTAATATAAGTATATTTTAGAAAAACAGTAATAATTCAGGACTCGGCTTGTAAAAACGAAAGCGAATATGTGACTATAAAATTATCTTATGAATCGGATTTAATACTTAAATAATTTTAAATAGCCTTATGTCTAACAATGTAATGTCTTTCGTTATTCCTTTATTGAGATTAAATCGAGAGAAAATTAAAAAATTGTAAGCAGGCAGGAATCTGATCAAATGTTTGCTTTCCTTTGCACGTGTCTGGACTTACATGAAAGCAGGAGGATGACTTTTGTCTAATTCTTCAAAAGATGCGGATAGCAGCCTTAAGAGTACAGTTAAACCCAGGTATCTCATTCTGGGTAGCGGTAGTATTGGTTTTGCGCTTGCAAAAGAGCTCAGGGAAAGCAATAAGCTTGTAATTATTGTTGATAAGGACGAAGCCAAGGTTGAGACCCTCAGGGAAGAAGGTTTTGAGACCATCCTCGGAGATATCTCTGACCCCGAACTCGTTAATAATATTGATCTTAAAAATGTCGTTGCAATACTCTTCCTGAGTTCTAACAATGAGGCTAACAGGAAAGGAATTGAGAACTTTAAGAAAGTTGTAAACCCGGATATCCAGATCTTTTCCCGGGCTTCGGATATTATTAATAAAGAAAAGATGGAAGACCTTGGGGCGGATTACGTCTTTATGCCTTCCAAGCTTGTTGCAAGTTCCCTTTCCCGCTCTCTCGAGAGAGCTGAATCAGTTCACAGGGGCAACAGGCTTGCCAGATGGCTGAAAGGGATAAGGGACAAAAAACTGGCTATCGTAATCCACGATAACCCTGACCCTGATGCAATATCCAGCGGGCTTGCTCTTAAGGAAATTGCAAAGAGTCTGGGGGTTGAAGCCAGTATCCTCTATCACGGTAGGATAGGACATCAGGAAAACAAGGCTTTCGTAAACCTCCTCGGGATTGACCTTGGAAAGATGGAAGAGCATGATCTGAAGGACTTTGACGAAATTGCCCTGATAGACTGTTCAATTCCTGGTGTCAACAATATGGTTCCCCCTAATTCCTATGTAGGGATCGTAATTGACCATCACCCGCCAGGAGAAACCGAGATAAAAGCTGAGTACATCGATATCAGACCCAACTTCGGGGCAACAGCCACCATAATGACAAAGTACCTGCAGCAGTTAAATATCAATATCTCAAAGACCCTGGCAACGGCTTTGCTTTACGGGATCAGGACCGACACGCAGGATTTCAAGCGAAAAACTGATCCTGCAGACCTATCTGCTGCTTCATACCTTTATCCACTTTCAAACCACGGGATACTGGACCAGCTCGAGCAGCCTTCAATGGCAATTGAAACCCTTGAAGTGCTTGGAGAAGCCATCCGGAACAGGCAGGTCCTCGGGAGTTACCTCCTCTCAAATGTGGGGAACATCCGCGACAGGGATACTCTTCCTCAGGCTGCGGATTACCTCCTGAGCCTTGAAGGAATCTCCACAACGGTTGTCTTTGGGGTTTCGGAAGACCGCATCTACATCTCCGGGCGCAGCACAGATATAAGGGTCAATCTTGGAGAGATCATGCGCCAGGCTTTCGGAGAGGACGCAGGCGGGCATGCAAATGCAGCAGGTGCTCAGATACCTCTTGGAGTTTTCAGCGCCACAAAGGACAGGCAGACACTCCTGAGGCTTGTTAACGAAGCAGTTGTCAAAAGGTTCCTCAATGCTGTAGGAGTTGAAAGTACAGGAGAATAAGCCATAGACAGGGTTCTGGAAATAAATTTTCAGAAAAGTAATTTCGAAAAGTAATTTTTCAGAAAAGTAAATTCATTCAGCAGAAACAAACCATTAAATTCTAAGAAAAAACGAGGAAGGATTTTTTTTCTTTCCTCTATTTTTTCAGACCTTTTTGTTTTTTCCTGTTTTGCTAAATTTACTGTATTTTTCTGCTTCATTCAGGGATGTTTACTTCTATTTTATTCCCGTTCAAAACATCGTCTTCAGTCACCTGAACTCCACTGATTGTCGAGTTTTCTCCTGCGGTCAGCGAATAAGCAGATGTTGCATGAACCCCGCTTCCTGTACTTTCAGTTGAGTAGGGAACAGTTATCTCGAATAGGCCTTTTTCATCAGCCACGTCACCTTTTTGATATACGAATTCCCTGCCCGTATTTGAGCTGAGTTCAAGTGTTGCCATCACAGTCTCGTTAGGGCTTACAGTGCCTGAAAAAGTGGCTCCTTTGACATATTCGAATACCTTTACAGTATCTTCTTTGCTACTCTGATTTCCTGTGGAATTCAGGGTACTTTCGTGGAGCAGCCTGAAGTTACTCAGGGATGTCCCGTCAAGTTTGTGAAGCCTGTATATCTGGGTCTGCAGAAGGGCCTGTTTGGGAGTTGCAACGGTTCTGAAGCCCGTATTTTCCTGCACGGTATCTACGTCGTAATAGTCTCCAACTTTTTCTCCTGCTATCTCGGTGATGGCACTGAACTTGCCTTCTGCCATCAGTGTGTCGGTTATAACGTATTTTACGTTGAGTTTTTCAATTATTGTTTTTGCTTCCTCTTCGGAATCTGTTATAAAGAAGCGTGCGGAATCTTCCATGCCTGTCTGGAAGTTATTTGAGACTACAGGCCGCTTCCCTATATATACTATCCAGTTTCCATAGTCCCACCAGCTAAGGACTCCATACTCAGGGGTTTCTGAAGGTTCGAGATAATGGGAAGTCTCGGGTGTGGAAGCTGCAAGCCATTCGAGAGAGTCCTGCCATTCAGGGTAAACAGATACTGCATCTGTTGCATAGGTGGCACAGATCCATATGGAGGGCACAAAAACAAGTGCTATAAGTGCAACTCCCGAAACAAGCTTAAAGTAGTCCGGTTCGGCAGTCTTGCTATTTGATTCTGCCTCCTGTCTGGCTTTTGATTTTGATTTCGTTTTTAAATGTGCCTTTTTCCCTGTTTGGGGTGAAGGTTCCGAATCTTTCTTTGCTTTTATCCCGGGTTTTATCAGCTTTTTTACTTCTTTTTCGAAATCAAGAGAATCCAGCAGAACCCAGAGGATGTAGGCAGTAAGAACTGAGACGTTTACTGCAAAAAGATAGGAAAAACGTCTCTGGGAAAGGGCAAGATATGCGTAAAAAAGTGCCCATACCAGGAAGAATACCCTTCCCGGGTTTGATTTTTCTTTTTTTGATTCTAGGGCAAACAGGAAAAATCCTGCAGCTGCAGTCAGAAAAGTAAGTCCAAAACTTCCAAGTACTGCCGAGAAGGTAAATTTTCCCTGCGCAGTAAAAAACAGTGGCACTGCTTCAGCAATTGTGCTTATGTATTCACCCTGTCCCGAAAAGAACCTCAGCCCTTCGGCAATGAAAGCGTAGTATTCGGCGGAAAATATCCTGAGGAAAACAAGCCCTGAGCCAAAAACAAGGATTAAAACACCAGGGTAGTACTTCCAGTCCATTCCTTTCTTTGAGACAAATGCTGAAAAGCCCCAGAGAAGGAATACTCCGGCAAGCATGATCAGCAAATACACTACCTGGAACCAGGAAAGGTACATCGCACTCATTTCAAGTCCCTGACGGACCGCTCCTGCCGAGAGGGGAATGGTAAACAGAAGTGTTGAAAACACAGTTGTTGCTGAGCAAATGAATACGTAATCTGACTCTTTTCCTGCTTTAAGGTCAAGTGTTGCCTGAACCAGTGCGTAAAGGACAATAAAACTGACAAAGGCAGGAGCTCCCACCCATGTAAATATAAATAAGGAAAAGAAGAGCCCTGAGATGGCTGAAAGAACCAGGGGATTTATGAGTTTCTTATCTGATGACAAATTTTTAAGTGAACCTGACGAAAGTTTGCTCTCTCCTGCCAGCTTCAGGGAGAGTATGAAAAACGCATAAGCTGTCGTTGAGAGAAACACTTCAGCTACGTGGTGGTCAACCGTGCCAAAACGGGATACGTATACATGGGCAGGCAGAACCGCAAAGGCAAAAGCTCCAGCAAGTCCTGTCTTTTTGTCAAAGACTGAAGCCCCTACCACATAAACCGGTATTATTGTCAGAACTCCCAGTAGTACTGGCAGGATAGCTCCTGCAAGTTCTACGGTATGCGTATCTGGCTGTCCTCCTCCCATAACTATTGCAAGCAGGGCACCTAAAAGGTCAAAGAACGGCGGCCATCCAACCTCAAAACCGTAAGGATAGTTGATATAGGTATCAAAGTTGAGAATATGGGGAAAATTGAAGGTTGTATAAAGAATACGCCGCATATGATAAAATTCATCATAGCCTGTGAAGGTTATGCCCCCATCTGCTGTAAGCGAAGCGTATGAGAGCATACGCATGATGAAGCCAGCTAAGAGAGCAGCTCCAAACACGAAGATACTTTTCGAAATTAATTCTCGTGCGCTTTTTTTTTGATTTGTCTTTTCTGACTTCTCCATACTACTCACATTTATTTTTTTAAACAATTATATATTACTTCCAGTTTCATAAATCAAACCTTTTAATAAAAAAGAGTTTTACCCTGCTGACAGGGTATTTATTTCATATCATTTTTTACCATCATTCTGACCAGTTCTTCAAAACTGACCTTTGTTTTCCAGCCAAGTCTTTCTCTGGCTTTTGAGGAGTCTCCTATCAAAAGGTCAACTTCAGTAGGTCTGTAAAACATCGGGTCAACTTCTACGAGCACTTTTCCGCTGTCAGCATCCCTGCCGATCTCGTTAACTCCCTCTCCTTCCCATTCTATATCAATACCAGCTTCTCTGAATGCAAGTTCCGTAAATTCTCTTACGGAGTGAGTTTCTCCTGTTGCCACGACATAATCGTCAGGTTTCTCCTGCTGTAACATGAGCCACATGGCTTCTACATAATCCCCTGCGAATCCCCAGTCACGTTTGGCATTGAGATTTCCAAGGTAAAGTTTATCCTGAAGCCCTTTTTTTATCTTTGATACTGCAATTGTAATCTTTCTGGTAACGAAAGTTTCTCCTCTCAGGGGGGATTCGTGATTAAACAGGATACCGTTGCAGGCAAACATATCATAGGCTTCACGGTAGTTTACGGTGATCCAGTAAGCATACAGTTTAGCTACTGAATAGGGGCTCCTGGGATAGAACGGAGTGCTTTCTTTTTGAGGAACTTCACGTACTTTCCCAAATAATTCACTGGTTGAAGCCTGATAAAACCTGGATTTGTCCTCAAGCCCGAGAACCCTTATTGCTTCTAAAATACGAAGGGCTCCGAGTCCGTCCGAATTTGCAGTGTATTCCGGGGTCTCAAAAGAAACCTGGACGTGGCTCTGGGCGCCAAGGTTGTAAATCTCATCAGGCTCTATGTCCTTAATAAGCCTGAATATATTTGCTGAATCAGTCAGGTCTCCGTAATGCAAAAAAAACCTGGAATT
>ENA-UOYA01002989-UOYA01002989.1-activated-sludge-metagenome-genome-assembly--contig:-NODE-2989-length-15530-cov-8.036123_pt1 | contig 15530 bp, 17 predicted proteins | sample MGYA00238163_ERZ764804 | MGnify/ENA primary metagenome ERZ764804 (study PRJEB28919, sample SAMN05720223) | activated sludge metagenome | isolation source: Anaerobic digester | place: Hong Kong...
CCCGCACCCGTTCCCACTCCGCTCCACCCCGCTCCCACGTTTCCCAGAAGAATCCCCGTTTGCCGAACGGAGTGCTCATCAACCAAAGCGCCCCCTCGCTCACCGCCAGCATGGGCCGGATCGACTTGTACAACTCGTCGCTCACCCGGGCCGCCTCGTCCACCATCAGAAGCGTCACCGCCGAAAATCCCCGTATTGTCGCCTCGCTCCCCGGCAGCCCCACAATCCGCGACCCATTGGGGAACACCATGGACATCTCGTTGTCCCCGTCGCCCTTCCGCTCCACCCCCAGCCGTCTCGCGAAGCCCGCCGCTTTCCGCACAAACTCCCCGCTTTGCCGGGCGCTCGGGCTCACCACCAGCGACAGGCTTCCCGCCTTGCTCCAAGCTTCGTGTACCGTCTTCGCCGCCGCGATCGTCGACTTCCCCCACTGCCTCGTGCAGTTCAACATGCCCCGCCGCCGCTGGCTCTCCAAGATCCGGGCCTGCTCCGAGTCCGGTTCCAGCCCCAAAACCCGCTTCGCCCATTCCGCCGCCCCCTCCGGTTCTTCTCTCGCCACCTGGGGCCGCCGCTGCCGAACTCTCGTGTTGCTTTTCAATCGCCACATCCCGCACAGACTCTACCACGCCGTGTCTCCGGTTTAGCCCTTGGCGGGTAAAGCTCACATTCCGGTCACAACACAAAACAGACTGATTCTAAACGACTTCCTATCGTCCTATTTTGTCGCTCAAGTTATACTCAATGTGGAGACTGTATGCCATCGCTACGTCGCATTCTCGCTTCCCGCGCCAACGGAGCGCGTTCCCTTGGTCCTGTCACGCCTGAAGGGAAGGCCCGTTCCTCGTGCAATGCCCTCCGTCACGGCCTCCTCGCCAAATGCGTGGTCCTCTCCAATGAGTCCCCCGCCGGTTTCCAGGAGCTGCACGACCAGTTCGTCAACCGCTTCGGACCCGCCGATGGCGTCGAGGACGGTCTGCTCGAAGAGATGGTCGCCGCCTCCTGGCGCCTGCGCCGGGTTTGGGCCCACGAAACCCGCCTGCTCGACGATGCCTTGGCCGCTTAGCCACCCGGCGACGAACTGGGCCGCGTCACAGCCGCCTTCAGTTCTCTCGCCTCACGCCCCGAACTCGCTCTTATCCATCGCTATGAGACCCGGCTCCACAACGTCTACCAACGCGCCCTCTTCAACTTCCTCCTCCTGCGCACCTCCGCCGTGCCAAACGAACCCAACGATACAGTCGCGGTTCCCGCCCTGGCGCCCTCCGAAAGCGTGCCTTCGGCTCCGCCCTCGTCCCCGCCCTCCTGCGGTGTCCCCGCCGTGCCAAACGAACCCAACAGCTCCCTACCGGTTCCCGCCCTGCCGCCGGGAAGTTGATTTCATCGTTGAACTTACTATGCCTGCCGGGGTTGAATTGTCCATCCGGCTGGCGGTATCATTCCCCCTTCGGAACGAACTTTTGGCTCGGTAGGTCCCATCATGACAACAAACCCATCTTCTACACCCCGCAGGAATTTCCTGCGCGCCGCTGCGGCGGCCAATTTGCTGATTCTTAAACCCGAACTCGTGTTCGGTACGCAGCGCAACTCCACCGTCCGGCTCGGCCTGCTCGGCTGCGGCGGGCGCGGTTCGGGCGTGGCGACCGGCTTCATTAAGGATGCCGGTGCCCACCTCAGCGCGATCGCGGACCTGTTCGAGGACCGCGTCGTGCAAGGCAAGAAGCGCTTCGACGAAGCTCTGGCACAGAAGAACCTGCCCCCCATCGATCCCTCGCAGATCTTCCAGGGGCCGAATGCTTGCGAACGCATCCTCGAATCGAAACAGATCGACGCCATCTACATCGCCACACCGCCGTATTTCCATCCGGAGCACTTGGAAAAGGCCGTGGGTGCGGGGAAGCACATCTATCTCGAAAAACCGGTTGCGGTCGACGTCCCCGGCGCAAAGCGTGTCATTCGAGCCGGCGTAAAGGCGAAAGGCAAGCTCAGCCTTGCAGTGGGATTCCAGATCCGGCACGCCACCCCGTTCGTGGAACTCGCCAAGCGGGTCCATGCGGGCGCCCTTGGGACGCCGGTTTGCGGTCTCACCTACTACTATGCCGGAGCGATTGCGCGTCCCGACTGGCCGGGAGTATCTCCCGCCACGCGCCGCCTGCGCAACTGGGTGCACGACCGCGTACTCAGCGGCGACATCATCGTCGAACAGAACATCCATATCATCGACGTGACCAACTGGATGCTCCAGGGCCATCCTCTGAAGGCCGTGGGCGCCGGCGGGCGCGCCGGACGGGAGGATAAGGGCGACTGCTACAGCCATTACAACTGCCAGTACACCTACCCCGGCGACGTGCACATCACCATGAACTCCACGCAGTTCATCAAGGGAAGCTGGAGCGTGGCCATGCAGTACTTCGGCACGCGCGGCAACGCCGAAGCCCATTACGACAGCCCGGTGTGCATCACGGGCGCCGAACCGTGGGAGTTCCCCATCCAGACCAAGGCCGGCCAGATCACCGACTCCAAGGCTGCGGTGACGGGCTCCTTCAAGGGCGCGCTTGACGACGCCGATCCCAACAAGCAGCGCGCGTTCATCGCGAGCATCACCAGCGGCAACCTGCTGGCCGAGGCCGAACTCGGCGCGGAATCCGCGTTGAGCGCCATGCTCGGCCGCACCGCCGCCTACACGGGCCGCGAAGTGACTTGGGACGAACTGTTGCGTTCGAACGAAGTCTGGGACGCGAAACTGGATATCGCCAGAGTCTGAGCCATTGTGGGGCGGGTGGAAGCGCCCGCCCCTTGCAAGATAAACGGGGCCTGGGATCTTTTTATATGTAACCGCCGGGGGGCTCACGCGTCCCCTCAACTCCGTGCTCGTCCTGCCATGGACGGATCTCGAGCCGGTACCGGTGAAATGACTGGCGTCCGGCCATTTAGGAGGACCAGGGGTGTGGTGGCTCGCAGTGCGCTGTTCCTGTGTGCTCTCGTTCTGCCGGCACAGACTTCATCCGAACCGGCGCTCCGCATCACCGTCAACCTGGTTCAGGTGGACGCCGTAGTTACCGACAGCCACGGCAAGTGCGCCACCGATCTCACCAAGGAGGACTTCGTTATCCTGCAGGACGGCAAGCCGCGCAAGGTCACCCACTGTACTTACTTCGCCGAGCCTCCTGCCGCGCGCGTTCCTGCCGTGGCAGGTATAGCTGCGCCGCCGCTTCAGCCTTCGCAAACACGGCGCGTGGTGGCGCCGGTGGTGGATGACCTCGGCATGTCCTTCAGCAGCATGCACTATGCGCGAGAGACGTTGAAGAAGTACGTGGACGAGCAGATGCAACCGGGCGACCTGGCCGCCATCGTGCGTACCGGCGCCAGTTCCAGTGCTTACCAGCGCTTCACCAATGATAAGCAACTGCTACACGCGGCCATCGACCGCGCGCGGTGGAACGGGTTGGGACGCGCGGATTCCGACGCGGTGAAGGAGCCTGACGTTGACCTCGAGACGATACGCCCGGAGATGCGAGGCGAGATCGAGAAAGAAATTCTCAAGAATGAAAACCCCCAGCACGAAATGTCCAGCGTGGGGACCGTGGGCGCGTTGACCTGGGTTGTGCGAGGCCTGCAACAGATGCCCGGCCGCAAGCCGGTAATCCTGCTTTCAGACGGGTTCAAGATGTGGATCCAGGATAAGACCGGCCCGAATGAGTTCAGAAGGCCCTGGATCGCCTCTCCACTCAGTTGCGTACTTCGACCGATCTCGCAAACCGGACTGGTGTGGCCATCCATACCATTGATGCACGCGGTTTGATGACAGGACGGCCTGGCGCCAAGGCGCCAACCGTGCCAGCCAGCCGGCGCTGCGCGTGTTCCGGCACGGCGAGCCGATCTACTGCGGTGTCATGGTCTACAACGCGTGCGGCGTCAGGGGAGCTCGGCGGCCGGAAGTGGAGATGCAGGTGCGCGTATTGCGGGACGGCCGGATGGTATGGCGCGGCGAACCGTATCCATTGAAGGTCGAAGGACAATCCGATCCCGGCCGGGTACCGTTCGTACAGAAGCTCAGCTTTGGGCCGCGCACGCCGACGGGTTCCTATGTGATCCAGGTTTCCGCCGTAGACAAAGCCGCTCCCGCGAAGCGCCCCGCCGTGACGCAGTGGACGGATTTTGAATTAGCCGCGGTGCAGTGATGTCCTCAGGCGGCGAGCAGTTCGCGGCGCAACATATCGAGTGCGTAGTGAACGGCGAAGCTGCGGATGCGGCCGCGGTCGCCTAGAAACTGGAACCGGCGCGCGCTCTGGCCGCGCTCGCTAGCCAAGCCGATATAGACCGTGCCCACCGGCGTTTCTGCCGTACCGCCCGCTGGTCCGGCTACTCCCGTGACCGAGAGCGCGTAGGTTGTCCCTGCGCGTTCGCGCGCGCCTCGGGCCATGGCGAGAGCCGCTTGTTCGCTCACCGCGCCGTGCTGCTCAAGTAACTGCGCCGGCACACCGAGCAGTTCCGTTTTCATGCGGTTGGTGTAAGTGAGAAAGCCGCCCACGAAGTAGTCCGAGCTGCCGTCCACGGTGGTGATGCGTTCGCCGAGGCCGCCGCCGGTGCAGCTTTCTGCCACCGCGACCGTGGCTTTGCGCGCGCGAAGCATTTCGCCAACGACTTTTTCCAATGTTTCGCCGCGGCGCGTGTACAGGCGGTCGCCCAGCAATGGCGCCACCTGGTCCACTACTTCCTTGAGTAGAGCTTCGGCTTCCGCTTCCGTTTCCGAATGTGCCCGGAAGTGGATCTGGATGTCTCCGGGAGCCGCCAGCACCGTGGTCACCGGGTTGGCGTACTTCTTATAGACCGGGGAGATGAGCTGATCGAGTTCGGATTCCGGCATGCCCGCCACGCGCAATTCCACCGCGCGGATCACCAGCGGCGCCACGCGCCGCCGGAGCCGCTCGAAGACCTGCTTCTCGAACATGGCCTTCATCTCGTTCGGCGGGCCGGGCAGCAGCGCCACGATCTTGCCTTGCGCTTCGATCCACTGGCCGGGCGCGGTTCCGTAGTCGTTGGGAAGAATCTCGGCGGTGTCGAGGATGAAAGCCTGCCGCCGGTTGATCTCCGACATCTTTCGCCCCATGCGCGCGAAGCGCGCCTCGATGGCCGCGCACACGGTTTCGTCGAAGTGCATGCCGAGGCCCAGGATCATGGCCACGGCGTCGCGCGTCACGTCGTCTTCGGTGGGGCCGAGGCCGCCGGTGATCACCAGCAGGTCCGCCCGTCCGAGCGATGACTCGATCATGTGGGCCATGCGTTCGCGGTCGTCGCCCACGATCTCCTTGCCCACGACCTCGATCCCCAGGGTATTCAACCGTTCGGTCAGATAGAGGGAGTTTGTGTCGATTCGCGCCGGGGTGAGCATCTCCGAGCCGGACGCGAGAATTTCAGCATTCATTTAAGAGAGCAACAAGCCTTTCACGTCGACGTCCACGCGGTAGATCGCGGAGTTGGTCGCAACCAGCACAGCGCGCGAGGGCGTGAACGCCAGTCCTACGATGTTCGGGCCGGAGAGGAACAGCTTCGGATCGCCCGCCGGGTCGAAGCGCACCACGCCCTTGCGCCCGCCGAGCGACGCCGCCACGTACAGGTTTCCCTCCTCGTCGAAGGCGAGTCCCTGCGGCCGGCCTAGCCCGCGGTGGAAAACCGATACCTCGCCCTTGGGAGTAATGCGATAAATGCTGTCGTAGCTCGACGTCGTCGGCCCTGTCACGAACAGATCCCCGCCGGGTCCGAACGCCAAATGGTACGCCGCGATGCTCGGTTCGAGCGTCGCGAACACGTAAATCTGGCGGTCACGCGCAATCTTGAAAATGGTGCCCGAACGGTCACCCACGTACAGGTTGTCTTCGGCATCGAAGGCCAACCCCGTAGCTACACCCATTCCTTCGGCGTACACCGACATGTTCCCGCCGGGACTCGCCTGGTAAACCATTCCGTTGAAGCGGCTGGAAATATAGAGCATGCCGTCGCGGCCGATCGCAAGGCCGGTCGGGTTCATGATGTCGTTGAGGAACGGTGTGACGCTGTAGTTCAGGTCGATCCGATACAACGAAACCGGCGTCTTCTGCCCGCGTGAGCCGCTGAACGTCGTATAGATCACGCCGCTTGGGTCGACGGCCGGGTTGGTTACCGGGTGGAGGCTATCGGCAATTTGGATGCCGATGTCGCAGCTCCACGGGGCGCTCGAAGCATCGCCGTTCGACAGCACGAACTCGCCGACCGAGGCGTTCTCCGGCACGCGTGCAATTACCAGCGCGTCCGACCCCACGACGATCGGTGCCTGCACGTCGCCGAAAGTCACTCGCGGCCGCGCCGAACGCAGGAAACCCCTGCCGTGGATGTGTACTTCTCCACCCGCAATAGCGGCCTGCGGCGAAACATCCGCGATCTCCGGCTTGCCGTTCTTGCTCTTCGGTGTAGCCATACTCAATAAAGATTGAAACATCCTGCCGCGTACAATACAAGCGCGCCGTAGACTCCCGCCATGATGTCGTCAGCGATGATGCCCACACCACCGTGCAGTCTCTCCAGTTGCCTGGCCGGAGCCGGTTTCCAAATGTCGAAGAGCCGGAACAACAAAAAGCCAGCCAGGAGCGCCTTCCAATTGGATGCAGTGGCGCCCGCCAAAGTTGCCCACTGCCCCACCACTTCGTCGATCACCACGAATCCGGGATCCTCTTTTCCCGCGTCGGAGGAAGCGCGGCCGGCGGCCCACACGGCGAGCGGCAAGACGGCAACGGTGGCGACGCCCATCGACCACGGTGGCCAGTGCAGGTAGCGCTGGACGAGCGCGGCCAGTGCCACTGCACCGAGCGAGCCCACGGTTCCCGGAGCCACCGGCGAGAATCCGCAGCCAAACCACGTCGCCAAAATGTGGGCGCACCAACCCGCCGCGCTACAAGTTTTCATCAGGCTCCTGTTCTTCGGATTCCTCCTCGCCGGTAAGCGGCGAGTGTATGACGTATTTCTCCGAGGCCCAGTTGCCCAGGTCAATCAGCTTGCATCGCTCGCTGCAAAACGGCATATACGGGTCGCCCATGGCGACCTCCTTTTTGCAGATAGGACAATTCATGGCAACAAGGTTCCAACTAAATCGTAGTCGTAAGCGGCGGTCACGCGGAAGCGGCGGCGCTGGCCAGATGCGGGCGCCGCGCCCGCAAAGTCATTCACGTAGCAGAGGCCGTCTATCTCCGGCGCTTGCGTGGCAAGCCGCGCCTGCCACAGCAGGTCCGTGTCCGGGCTGGGGCCTTCCACCAGGACTTCGTACTCGTGTCCCACCATGGCGCGCCGGCTTTTGCGCGAGATCCTGCGCTGCAGGGCCATCAAATGCCGCTTGCGGTTGTAAATGGTTCGCTTGTCGATCTTGTTTGGAAGATGGAAGCTGGCGCTGGTCTCCTCGTCCGAATACGAAAACGCGCCGAGGTGATCGAAACGCGCCGCTTCGACGAACCGGCACAGTTCATCAAAGTCCGCATCCGTTTCTCCCGGATAGCCCACGATCATGCTGGTGCGGATGGCCACTCCCGGCACCGTGCGCCGGATTTTCGCGATCAGCTTCAGGAAGATGTCGGCCGATCCGCCTCGCCTCATGCGCTTCAGAACGCCGGCGCTGGCATGCTGCAGCGGGATGTCGATGTAAGGGACCAGCGCACGGTGCCGCGCCATGGTTTCGAGCAGCCGCTCGGTGATCTTGTTCGGATACGAGTAGAGGAACCGGATCCACTTGGGCCGTGGCGTCTCAATGCGCGCCAGCCGGTCCAGCAGTTGCGCGAGCCCGTCGCTCATTCCCAGGTCCTCACCGTAACAGGTGGTGTCCTGCCCGATGAGGTTGATTTCTTCCACGCCTTCCTCGAACAAGCGCCCGGCTTCGGCAACGACGGAATCGGGACGCCGGCTGCGGAACCGCCCGCGAAACTGCGGGATGACACAGAAGGCGCACGGATGGTCGCACCCTTCGGCGATCTTGAGATAGGCGTAATGCTTTGGAGTAGCGCGCAGCCGCGGCGTCAGGTCGTGGTAAAGATACGGTTCATTGGCCGGCGCGGTGGGCGCGCCGCTGACTGCCGCGCCGATCTGCACCAGTTGATTGGTCCCGACAACCGCATCTACTTCCGCAATCGACTTGCGGATATCCGCCCCGTAACGCTCCACCAGGCAGCCGGCCACGACCAACCGCTTGGCCTTGCCCGACTTCTTGAACTCGGCCATCTCGAGGATGGTGTCCACCGACTCCTGCTTGGCCGGATCGATGAAGCTGCACGTGTTGACCACGATGACGTCGGCGTCCTCGGCGCGCGGCGTCACTTCGTGTCCCTGAGCCACCAAGTGGCCCATCATGACTTCGGTGTCGACAAGGTTCTTGGGACACCCCAAGCTTATGAATCCGACCTTCAAAGTGCGTTTCCGGGGAGGGCGAGATGCCTAAATTCCAGCTTATCACGCACCCTCGCGGCGGCCTACTTCGGGAACTCCATGTAGCGGATGCGGCCCACCGTGTCCGTGGCGGGGTCCGCCTGCTCTTGATACCCCAGGAACACGCGCCGCTTTTGTGGCCCGCACGCAAACTCGAGCCCAGGATTGTTCGACTCGCCCGTGATCACCTCGCCCGGGTCCGCGATCAGCAGTTTCCGCGTCGCGCCGCCACTCTGGATCCAGACGCGCGCCCGCTGGCCCATGCAGTCCACCCTCACCACGAACCCGCCGATTTTGGTCAGGCGGCGCAGGATCAGCTTGTGGTACGGTTCTTCCGCCTTGGCGGCCTGTTCGCGCCCGCGCCGTACCTCTTCCTGCACCAGATGCGCGGCTTGCCGCTGGTCGGCGTTCGTTGCGGCCTGGCGCAGTCCTTCGGCAGCCTCTTCAGCTTCCTGGAAGCGTCCCAACTGCACAAGCGACATGGCCCGCAAGCGCCGCATGCAGAACTCTTCGGTTTGGGGCAGGCCGGTGGCCAATTCGAATTCCTTCAGCGCGCTTGCGTGGTTTCCTTCGAAGAAGTGCGCCGTGCCCAGCCTATAGTGCCAGTGGCCATGGCCGCCGCGCTCAACCTTCGGCGGCAGTTCACTCACGTCGATCTTTTCTCCCGCCCGGATGGCCGACTCGTACCCCTCGGCAAGATCGGCTACCTCTGTGCCGCACTTCAACGCGGCCTGGTAGTGCGAGGAAGCCTCCCTCATCATTTGTGCCGCGTACGCCAGGTCGCCGACCGCAGCCTGCAAATCACAGCGGTTCGCCGCGGCGCGCGCAAGGCGGTAGTAGTCGGAGCGCGCTTCGCCGCGGGCGGGTCCTGAGACCGCCACGGTGCGCCGCGCGATTTCCACTTCCAACTTGCCGATGACGCGCGAGCGCGCCTTCGCGTAGTAGCTCGCGGTCGCATCCCCGCTGGTAAGTTCATTGATCAAACCGGTCGAGGTCAGGTAATCGATCGGGAGCCACGCTCCCCGCTTCAGTACCGCGAAACGCTTGGGCTCGGCTATGCCGGCTTCCACGTTGCCGTCCTTGTTCCGGCTCATGGTGGCATAGTATTCCGCCGTGCCTTCGTGAAACCACAAGGGCCAACGGCCGCCCTGATGGCGCAGCACCAAGTGCGTGTACTCGTGCAGTAGCGTGCGCCGCGCTTCAAAGAGTTCACGCAGCACGATCATGTCGCGCCACGGCGCCGCCAGATAGTATCCCGCGGCCCGTTTCGCCGGACTCAACTGCTCATAATCGAAGGGGGAGTCCGGAATTAGAATCAGCACCTTGCGATCCAGGCGCGATTTCAAACCGAAGTAAGTTTCGAACACCCCGCGCGCCCATTCCAGGTCGCCGAGCAGCGCTTCCACTTTCGCCGGATCATAGCGGGAGACGGCTTCGAAGTGCGGCGTCTCGACGGCGTGTTAGTCCTTAACCAGTTGCGCAGGCGCACAAACGGCCGCCATTGCCAGTAGGCAGAGTTTTGCGCGCATCTTCGGGTCAAGCCGCCTGTGGAATATTGGACGCCACCGCCGCCTTGGGAATGCGGCTGATCAGATCGGCAAGTTCGTAACGATTTTCCGCGCCGATAGTGAAGCAGTCGATCGTCTTCTGGGAAAGGGCGAACTGGAGCGCCTGATCGATGCGTTTCTTCAAAACGCCCTCGCCAAGAATCTTCATGCCGATTACGCCTTTGCCCGCGGCCTTCATTCCCCCGAGCACGCCCAGCACGGTCTTGGGATCGGCGTCCATATTGGCGCCGGCAAAATTGATGCGCGCCAGGCTCACTTTCACCCAATCGGTTTTCGACGCCGTCTTCAGAGCCTCGATGGTGTGGCAACTGACACCGTGTGTGCGTATCACGCCCTTCTCACGCATCTCGCTGACCACATCCATGGCGCCTTTGCACTCGTCCGGCCAATCCGCCCTGGTCACGCAGTGCAGCAGCAGGATGTCAAAGTAGTCCGAGCCCACCTCGCGGCGGAACCGGTCAATGTCCTTGCGCATCCCTTCGGCAGTGCGCGAGAACGACTTGGTCATGATCGCGACCTTTTCGCGCGGCACGCGTTTGAGCGCTTCTCTTAGGTGCGGATGACTACCGTAAGAGTCGGCCGCATCCCAGAAAAACAGGCCGTTGTCATAGCCGAAATGCAGCAGATCGGCCAGGCCCTGAATGCCCAGGACGCGCCCCTGCCGCCCGCCCAACGTGCCTGTCCCCATGGCCAGCCGCGTCAACCGGATTCTATCCGGTCCCAGAAATAAGACGTCGCTGGCGCTACGCGCCGGCGAACCCCACACCGGTGCTCCAGCCACCAGGCTATATTTCAGAAAGTCGCGGCGTTTCATGCGAAAAGCGTATCACAGCTCGCACCGAATATGCGTTAGAGTAAATGGGAAGCCGAGGTGAAAGACTTGCTTGTCCGGAATTTGACCAAAGGAACTTTGATTGCGACGAACGCCGCCGCCGCGGATACCAGCGCGAAGCGCCGCACGGGCCTGCTCAAACACGAGAGCTTGCCCCAGGGGGAAGGCCTCTGGATCGTTCCCACGGAAGGCATTCACACTTTCGGCATGAAGTTTCCCATCGACGTGCTCTTCCTCAGCCGCGCCAGGAAAGTGATAAAGATGCGGCCAAACATGGGACGGCGCAGGATCTCCCTTTGCGTTTGGGCCCACTCGGTGCTCGAACTGCCGGCGGGCACCATCGCCGCCACCAGTACGGCTGTGGGGGATCAATTGGAATTCGAGCACTAACGGGCAGCGGGAAAGCGGGAGAGACTGCTCTGCTCCATCCGGCAAGTTCCTTAGTATCAGCGAAGCACGTTGCGGGCAGAGCGTCTGTCCCTGGCTTTTCCACAAGGAATTACCGGAACCGCTTCCGGTGTTCCTTGAGGATGCAACGGTCCATGACGACGATCAGCCCGGCTTTGCGCGCGCGCGCCGCCGCTTCTACATCCACCACGCCCTCCTGCATCCAGACGGCGCGGGCGCCGATGCGGATGGCCGCATCGACGATGTCCGGCACGAACTCCGAGCGGCGGAATATGTCGACGATGTCGATCTTCTCAGGGACCGAGTCCAGATCCGGGTACGCCTTTTCGCCCAGCACTTCGGTTTCGTTGGGATTCACCGGGATGATGCGATAGCCGGCGTGCTGCATGTAGTCTGTGACGCCGTGGCTCGGGCGGGCTTTCTTGCTCGACAGACCTACTACGGCGATCGTGCGGGCCGTGCGCAGCAGTTCGGTGATTACCGGCATCCGTTCTAATCCATCTTCAGAATCTTGCGGAAACGGGCCACCTCGGCGACGGTGAGGTGCCGAAATTCGCCTGAGGGAAGCGGCCCCAATTCCAGGAAGCCGATCTTCACCCGCTTCAACTTCTCCACCAGGCGCCCGAAGTACTTGAACATGACACGAATCTGGTTCTGTCGCCCCTCCACTAACCGCACCTCATACCACGGATTAGCACCCTCTTTGATCAACTTCAACCCTGCGGGGGCCGTGCGGCGGCCGTGAATCGGGATGCCGTCCCGGAATTCCTGCTCCTGCTCCGGGCTAAGGTGCCCGTTCGCTTTCACCAAGTAGGTCTTGGTGACGTGGTGCGCGGCGGAGGTGATGCGGTTGGCGAACTCCCCGTCGTTGGTCAGCAGCAGCAGTCCTTCGCTGTGATAATCCAGACGTCCCACGGGATATACGCGCTCGTGGACACCACGCACGTATTCCATCACGGTGGTCCGGCCTTCGGGATCGTCCATCGTGGTCACACAGTTATTGGGCTTGTGGAGCGCGATGTAGACCAACCGTTTGGGCGCGCGCAGGAGCTTCCCGTCGACTTTGATGTGATCGCGCTCGAAATCCGCTTTGGAGCCCAGTTCCGTGACAATCCGGCCGTTCACGGTGACGCGGCCGTCCAGGATGTACTGCTCCGCCTTCCGGCGGCTGGCGATGCCGGCGTGGGCGAGGATCTTCTGTAACCGCTCTTCCGCCATCACTGGCCGCTCGACGCTTCCGGAGCTTCGGCCTGCGCCCGGACCTCTTCTTCCGCCGGAGCCTCAGCTACTTCTCCGGACTCGACTTCCGATGCCGGCTCAGCCTCGGCCGCTGCCTCAACCTGTTGATCGGGAGCCACTTCTGGATCGGGCGCGACCTCAGCGGGGGCTTCAGGCTCCGCACTTCTCTCCGGGGTGGTGGCTGCTGCCTCAAGCATGCCGTCAGCCGGCTTCTCCTCCGCTGGCGAAGGGGCCTCGGAGTCGCTCAATGCCAGCCGCCTCAACTCCTCGAACTCTTTCAAGGTAGGAAGCTCATTCAGGTTCTTGAGGCCGAACTGGACCAGGAATTCCTTGGTGGTCTTGTAGAGGATCGGCCGTCCGATCACGTTCTTGCGGCCCGCCGACGTAATGAGCTTGCGGTCGAGCAGTGTTTTCAGTACGCCCGCGCCCTGCACGCCGCGGATCTCCATCACCTCGGGCGCCGTGATGGGCTGCTTATAGGCGATCACCGCCAGAGTCTCCAGCGCGGCCAGCGAGAGCTTCAGCGGCGGCTTCAGGTTCTTGACGAATGCGCGGATGGCTTCGTGATGCTCCGCTTTCGTCGTCATCTTGTAGCCGCCGGCCAACTCGCGAACGGTGACGCCGTGCGATGACTTGTTGTATTCGGAGACAAGGCGCTCGAGCAACGGCTCGACCCTGGCTGGCGGCTCGCCCAGCGCCGCGGCGATTTGCGCGGCAGAGAGCGGCTCGTCGGTTACATAGACGATCGCCTCCAGAACGGCCAGCAGGCGCTCCTCGTCCGATTGCTCCGTCGTAGCCTCGGACTTCAGGTCTAATTGTTCCGGCGTCAGCTCCTGGGGGATCTCCTCGGGAGCGGACGCTGCGGGAATATCGCTTGGTTGCATCCGGTCAGTTATAGTCCTTCTCGATCGCTGATACGGCTTCGCCGGAGGCCATGACCTCCTCGAACTTCTTGTGCCGCTTGATGACGATGTCGCCGAACAGGTCGTGCTGCGCGAGCACCACGGCCTGCACCTTCACCATTTCGAGGATCGCCAGAAACAGGCAGATCATGGCGCGCCGGCTGCGCTGCCGTTCGAACAACTCCACCACGCGCAAGTCCTCGCTCTTGGGCTTCGATTCCAGCAGCGTCTTGAGGTACTGGATCATGTCCGGCACGCTGACGTCTTCTTTGCCGACTTCGTAAATCGGGCGGTTGCGCGTTCGGTCCAGCACCTCCTGGAACGTGCGCACCAAGTCGTGCAACGACACGGCCAAGCCGGGCGTGTCGTCTTCGCTCAGGAACTGCCCGATCTGGGGATTCGACCAAACGACCTCTTCGATCTGGCGTTTCTCGTGGAGCATTTCGGCGGCGTTCTTAAAGCGCTCGTGCTCGAGCAGGCGCTCGACTAGCTCCGTGCGTGGATCTTCCTCGGGGGCCATCTCGTCCAGGGCGGGGTCGCGCGGCAGCAGCATCCGGCTCTTGATGTGGATCAGCGTGGCCGCCATGTAGACGAACTCGGCGCCCAGTTCCATATCCAATTCCATAGCCCGTTGCATATATTCGAGATACTGCGCCGTGATCTTGGCGATAGGGATATCGTAGATGTTGATCTCCTGCTTCCGGATGAGGTCCAGCAGCAGATCCAGAGGGCCTTCGTACTGTTCCAGACGTATGTTTAGAGGCGACGCCACGTCTCTTCAAAATAGCATGGCCGCCGGGCGCGGCGGAGGTGCCGGGAGTGCGGCGTGGGTGGCAAGCCGTTTCCTGAAAAAAGTACCGGGTAAGGCTTTCCGGTTCGGAAGGCTTTCGCAGACAAGAATCCCCCCGCCGGTGGTGCCGGCACCCCCGACCCCGGCGGAACCCACCCTTCTGGGTGTCTCCCGGCCGGTGGTCCCGGCACCCGCGACGAAGAGAAGCCCGTTACACAAAGTGGTTCACCACCGCGCCTGAGAGCCGCCAAGGGAAATCATTCCTCACGTAGTTTGGGATTTCCACGTCCCTCGCAGTGGCGGTCACCACAACGAAAGCACTTAAGAATTCGAGCAATTGACCTGCCAATCGGGCGGTCCCCCGCCTTCCCGGCGCCGGTAAGAACCGGCGATACTACATGGGGGAGCAGTAGTGATGCGTCCACGGGGCGAGTTGCGCATCGGTACATCCGGGTGGAACTACGGCGACTGGTCAGGCGTCTTCTATCCCGAGCCGCTCAAGAGCAAGGAGTATTTGTCGTACTATGCCCGACATTTTGGGACGGTCGAGGTCAACTACTCGTTCTACCACCTGCCCAGGCCGGAAACATACCTGAACTGGGCTGGTCAGACACCGGTGGGCTTCGTGTTTGCCGTTAAGGCAAACCGCGCTATCACGCACATCAATCGTCTCAAGAACGTCGAGGACGCCTGGCGGAAGTTTCTTGGCAATGCGGAAGTGCTGGGTCAGAAGCTAGGGCCGGTGCTTCTACAATTTCCGCCCTCCTTTCGTGGCGACCTCGCTCTCCTTGGGCATTTTCTGGACCTCGCCGGGCAGCACGAGGTCCGGCTGGCCTTCGAATTTCGCCATGGGTCCTGGTTCACCGGCGCCGTGGCCGGCCTGCTGCGCGAACGGGGTGCAGCCGTGGTGATCGCACAGTCGTCGCGCTATCCCCAAGCCCCCCTGGAGGCCACGGCCCCGTTCATCTACTTACGCTTTCACGGGCCGGCGCAACTGTTCGCGTCGAGTTACAGCGATGAGCAATTGGGCGCGTGGGCAGCCAGGATCCGGGATTGGCTGGCCGCGTCCCTGGACGTCTATGTGTACTTCAACAACGACTTCCACGGATACGCGCTGTCGAATGCGAGGACACTGGCGGGCATGGTGTGAGGGGCACAGCACCAATAGAATCTGTGACGCTCATGATGCGCCCCAACATCCATCATTGATCGGCCAGGGGGGCAGGTGCCCGCCTGAGACTGACAAAACGGCTTTGAGAGGAGACGTTTTGAACAGACCAGAGGCGGTATTGGGCCCGCCCGGATACCAGATTACAGCCATGGAAGAGGAAGACGGAGGAGTGAGGATCTCG
>ENA-UOYA01002992-UOYA01002992.1-activated-sludge-metagenome-genome-assembly--contig:-NODE-2992-length-15515-cov-29.464166_pt1 | contig 15515 bp, 7 predicted proteins | sample MGYA00238163_ERZ764804 | MGnify/ENA primary metagenome ERZ764804 (study PRJEB28919, sample SAMN05720223) | activated sludge metagenome | isolation source: Anaerobic digester | place: Hong Kong...
AGATTGAAGTTGAGTTTCCGGCTGGCTCGCCCTTAAAAAAAGTTATCAATATGTGCGCTAATAACTATCTTGGGCTGTCCAGCCATCCAGAAGTTATCAAAGCTGCCCATGAAGGGCTCGACCGGCGTGGCTTTGGCCTCTCTTCGGTGCGTTTTATCTGCGGCACCCAGGATGTCCACCGGCAGCTCGAAGAAAAGATGACAGAATTTCTGGGAACTGAAGATACGATTCTCTTTCCTTCCTGCATGGATGCCAATGCCGGGGTGTTTGAAGCCATCCTGACCAAAGAGGATGTGATTATTTCCGACCGGCTGGTTCATGCTTCACTGATTGACGGCATCAGGCTGTGCAGTGCTATGAACGATACTTACAAGCATTCTGATCTGGAACACCTCGAGCAGAAACTTCAAATGTATCAGGATAAAAGATTGAGGCTGGTGGTGACCGATGGAGTTTTTTCCATGGACGGTGATGCGGCCAAGCTGGATAAAATGGTTGAGCTGTGTGAAAAATACAAGGCTATGCTCCTGGTAGATGATTCTCATGCCACCGGCTTTATCGGGAAAACAGGACGCGGCACACCCGAGAAGTTCGGGGTGATGGGGAAAATCGATGTCATCACGACGACTTTCGGCAAAGCTCTGGGCGGGGCGACTGGCGGCTGTGTTTCTGGCCGGAAAGAGCTGGTTGAGATGTGCCGTCAGAAAGCCAGGCCTTATCTTTTCTCCAATACGGTTGCTCCGATGATTATTACCGGAGTTCTAAAGGTCCTGGAGATTCTTTCGGCTACGACCGAGCGCCGGGATAAGCTGGAAAGAAATACTAACTACTGGCGAAAAGGGCTGACCGAAGCTGGCTTTATTCTTAAAGAAGGCGATACGCCGATTGTGCCGGTCATGCTTTATAATGCCAAGTTAGCCCAGGATTTCTCCAAAGCTCTTTACGATGAGGGAATCTATGCCATTGGCTTCTTCTTCCCGGTTGTTCCTCAGGGTCAGGCCAGAATCAGAACGCAGCTATCGGCTGCCCATGAAATTCATCACCTGGACAGGGCCCTCGACGCCTTCATCAAGGTCGGGAAGAAGTTTGATATTCTGCATAAGACCAAACAGGAAATTATTGATAGATACGGGATGTAACCGGTTCTCTGTTTTTGCCGTCGGAAAGTCATCAGAAGAAATAATAGACAGCGGTGAGAAGACGGAGGTTGGTGACTGTTCTTTGCCCGTTGACCCGGCCGCGGCTCACGACCGGCCCGTAGTCGGCCGAAGTCAGTTCTATCTCCTGAGCCAGGCGAACCTGGCCGGCGTTAAAAGCCAAGCGGGGAGCAATCCGGACCAGATGATCCATGGTTTCTACCCGGCTATAAATAGGCCCGCTGATCTCGCCTTTAGTCCCCAGGTTCTTGGTGTAACCTGAAAAGAGTCCAGCCTGCCATTTTTCTCCATTGGTCTGAATATCAATCCAGCCTGCGGCGGTATTAATTGGAGAATAATCACGCTGAGCGGTGACCGGATCAATTATCTCTGAGACTGCATAACCGCCGAGCATGGTCAGATGATGAAGATTGCCACCATAGACACCTTCAGCTTTTATGGTCAGGGGCCTGGTTTTGAGCCGGCCAAAGGCATAGCCAGCCAAGGAAGTTAAAGACTCATTGGCCTCGTAGCCCGTCTCAGTGGCCAGCCGGGGAACAATTTTGAGCACATTGATTCCGGCTCCGGCCAGGAAATTCTTTCTGCCCCAGGCTGCTTTAAAGTCAAGCTCAGGGCAGGCGGCATTCCTGAAATAAGAGGTGCTGACTCCAGCCGGTCCGGTCGAAGCAAAATCTCTCTGGGAAAGAGCGGTTAAAGTCAGGGATAAATTTCCGGGCATCCAGGTAAAACGGATTTGAGGTGCCCGGGAAAATGGCTGAAAGGGAGCACCGGTATTAAAGGAGACGACTTCCGGATAGCTGTCACTGATGAACATCGGGTGCCAGAACTGACCAACCAGCACTTCCGTCTTATCCCAGTTTAACTTAAGATAAGCGTGCCTCAGTCTGAAACCATTGATATCGGCCTCGGACATGCCGAAAAATTCAGCTTCGATATACCCTGAGGTTTTAGCCCCCAGGGCCGGCGGGCCATTGATCTTCAGCACCAGCCTGGTTTGAATCGGCAGAATATGGAAAGTATCTTTGGAGTTAAGGTCATGCCCGGCCGGATCAAGCAGCCTGTCCTGAGGATAAAGCAGAAAATGCCCTTCTCTCAGGCTAACTGTTTGCCGGGTATCATAAATGACATCAGTTTTGATATAGCCGCTAAAAGTCAGGGAAATTTTTTCTTTTTCTTCGGCTTGAAGCTTGAAGCCGCCGGAGGATAGGAAGAACGAAATCAAAAGAAGAAAAAATAAATGCCGGTTAGAGTTTGGGTCAGTTCTTTTCCTGTTCATAATGATGCTATTTATAACAAATAAATTGAGTCCAGTCTAATCCTGATTAGCTTTTAATTAGCTGGCCGGTATAAATTGAGAGATCTAAAATTAGGGTTAGAACCTTGAGGCTTAAAACGGGTCCTAAAGATTCTTCTGGATCTCAACCAGGCTGGAGACCGGGTCGTGGCGAATCTCAAAATTGCGCTTTTGGAAGACAGCTATCATCCTCGGATTGTCAGTGGTAGTATAAGCGATGATTTTTTTTACGCCCCAGGCCCGGGCGATTTCGGTGCAGTAATCGGTCAGCAGGCCTCCCAGGCCTCTATTTTGCCAGTCATCCTGAACCAGGACAGCATATTCAGCTACCGACCGGCTGGGATCAGCGGTCAAACGCCCGATGCCCAGAAGCCGCCGCCGGTCTCCTTCTTGCTTTTCAGCCACAATGGCCATTTCCCGGTCGTAATCAATGTAGCAATATCTTGAAGCCACGTCATGTGATTGCCAGAAAAAGAAGTAGCGGAAACGGGAATAAATTGTTTCCTGAGAACAACTTCCCAGCAGTTCCATCCAGGCAGGTTCATCTTCGGGCCGGATCGGTCTCAAAATAATTTCTGTGCCATCCCTCATTCTAACCTGGCGGATGAATTCCTCCGGATAAGGCCTTAAAACCAGATGTTCATAAGGTTTGGCTTTTTCAGCCGGAATGGTCCGGTCAACTATAATCCGGGCATCAAGGGCAATGACCTCAGCCGGGCTAACCAGCAGCGGATTGATATCGATCTCCTTTATCTCAGGATAATCGGCTACTAAATAAGAAAATCGGATAATAGTTTCAATCAGTTTATCCAGGTTAACGGGGGGCTTCCCGCGATAGCCTTTAAGCAGAGGCCAGGTTTTAAGCTCCTCCAGAGTCCGGCGGGCCAGCCTTTCATTTAAAGGTGGAAAACATAATGAGCGGTCACCCAGAACCTCAGCTGCTATTCCGCCTGAACCAGCCATGATGACGGCCCCAAAGGTCTCATCTTTTTTGCTGCCCAGAATCATCTCCACTGCTTCCTGACGTTTAATCATCTTTTGAACAGTGACTCCCTCAATTCTGGCCTGAGGAGCTCTTTCTCTGACCGTGGTCAGGAGGCGGTCAAAGGCAGTTTCGACCATGTGCTCATCTTCAAGGTCGAGAACCACTCCGCCCACATCACTTTTATGAGTAATGTCAGGAGAATGGATTTTTAAAACTACCGGGAACCCGGTTTCCTGGCTGAGCTTGATTGCTTCTTCCTTTGTTCTGGCAATCCGGGGCAGAGTAGTCTCCAGGCCATAGGCCTTTAGAATTTTCTTGGAAGTTAACTCATCCAGAATTTCCGGCCCTTGAGTTAACCAGGGAAGAATTTCCTGCCGGATTTTTTCTCTTTCCACCGGAAATTCGACCGAGATTTCTCTTGGAGTTTCATACAGGTTTTCCAGGTTCCGGGCATAATTGACCAGAATCATGAAGGCCCGGACAGCCTGCTCGGGTGTCCCATAAGTTGGGATTCCGGCTTCGTTCAGCAGCCCGACTGCCTGATCCATGGCCGGCCCTCCTAGAAAAGCAGCCAGAACCGGTTTTTGAGTCTCGCCCGCCACCGGGATCAACTCCTTGGCAATGCCGGCCGGATTGGTCATCGCCTGGGGAGTGACGATGAGAAGAACAGCATCAGTCTGCGGCGCGCCAAGAACAGCCTGGACCGCTTTTGCCACGGTCTTTGATCTGGCATCGCCCAGAACGTCAACCGGATTGCCGTGAGACCAGGCAGGAGGGAGAATCTCGTTGAGACGCTCTACAATCTCAGGAGAAAGTTCAGCCAGTTCGCCGCCAGTTTCGATCAAAGTGTCGGAAGCCATCACCCCCGGGCCGCCAGCATTGGTGACGATCGCCAGCCTCGGCCCCTTAGGAATCTTCTGCCGGCCGATGAGTTCAGCCACATCAAACATCTCACCGATTTCAAACACTCTGGCTATTCCTGCTCTTTTAAAAGCGGCCTCATAAATAGCATCTTCCGAGGCTAAAGCTCCAGTATGAGAGGTGGCGGCTCGGGCTGATTGAGGAAAACGGCCGGCTTTGTAAGCCACCAAAGGTTTTGTTCTGGCATAAGCTCTGCTGGCCGACATAAAGCTCTTCGGATTAGCAATTGATTCGATGTATAGAAGAATAGATCTGGTATTCTCGTCTTCTCCAAAGTAATCGATGAGATCGCCAAAGTCGATGTCAATGGCATTGCCTAAAGACACAAAATAGGAAAAGCCGATTTTTTCCCGAAGTGACCAGTCAAGAATGGAAGTGCACAGGGCTCCTGACTGAGAGATAAAAGCAATCTGCCCTTTGAGAGGCATCGAGGCAGCGAAACTGGCATTTAGCTGGAAATTAGGGGAAATGATTCCCAAGCAATTTGGCCCGATAATCCGCATTCCCGGGTAGTTTTTTTTATGAGCGAGAATTTCTTCTTCCAGAGCCCAGCCCTCCCGGCCGGTTTCGCGAAAGCCAGCCGAAATGATAATAAGACCCAGGATCCCGGCCTCACCGCATTCTTTGACCAGCTCCGGGACCTGAGCGGCCGGAGCAGCGATTACCGCTAAGTCAGGCATTTTGGGCAGGTTCTTTACTCCGGGGAAACATGGTATGCCCATGACCGCTTCGACAGCCGGATTAACCGGATAAACTACTCCCCGAAAACCGCCGGTAATCAGGTTAGACAGGATTTTCCCGCTGACGCTTTTAGGATTCGGGCTGACTCCGACCAGGGCTATCCGCTGCGGTTTAAATATCTTATCGAGGGTTTCGATTTGCTCCATCTTAAGACTCCAGCCAGGTTAAAATGACATTTTTGTTGGCTTTTCTGCTTCCGGCCAGACGGCTGAAAAGGCAAAAAGACTAAGATAATTTTAGTCTAAATCCAGTTGAAATTGTAGTCCCTGGAGAGCCATAGCCATAAACCATCTCATATTTAGTACCAAGAAGATTATCCCCGCGGAGGAAAAAGTTTAGCGAGGGTGTAAGGCTATAACTTACCAGAAGATTGACCAGCCAGGCCGGCTGAAGGCTGACCTCGCGGTTAGGATAAGAAGAATAATCAAGGTCATTTCTCTGGCCCAGATAATAGAGTTCTGAAGTCACCATGACTGCTCTCCGGGAAAAATTGAGGTTAACATAAAATGTATCACCTGGCCGGCGAAGGAGATCAGTCTCATGGTCAATGTCTCGGGCCTGAAGATGAGTCCAGCAGGCGGTGAGATCAAGGTTTCTGGTTAAAGAGGCCCGCAATGAAAACTCCAGGCCGCGGTTACGGGCCCGGCCGATATTTTCATAACCTGTTCCGTAATAAAACTGAATCAAGTTTTTAAACCGCATTTCAAAGTAAGTCAAAGACAGGATCAAGTTGGTGAAGAGAGTTTTCTCGACCCCGGCATCCCAGCCCAGATTTTTTTCAGGTTCAAGGGAAATATTGCCGATTGGCCCAAGATTATCAGGCGGAGCATAAAGTTCATAAAGAGACGGGGCCTTAAAGCCAGTCCCGAGAGTGAATTTGAACCTGGCCTGTTGCCCTGGCCAGTCAATATTGGCCGCCAGTCTGAAAGTCAGGGCGGGGCCAAAGTTCTGATGATGATCAAAGCGGGCCCCTGAAGTTAATGAAAGCTGAGACCAGGGTTTCCACTGATGCTGGAGATAAAAGCTGGCCAGCGAGGCCCGCCGCCGGGGCAAATTGCTCTCATAGTTTCCCCACGAGCTTAAATAAGAATAATTCGAACTGCCCTGCTCGAGCTTTTGCTCAAAGCCAAAAATCAACAGCTGACCCGGGGAGAGATAAAGATTATTCTGCCAGTCCAATTTGAAAAACTGACTTTTATATCGGCCCTCTTCGATTTCAGGGTGGAAGTCATCAGCCGGATTGTCATTCTGGCGCTGGCCCGCCTGGAAACCAAGAACCAATTTTTGCTCCCAGCGATGATTGAAGAAAAAGCCGCCAAGCTCCAGCCGGTTAAAGAAAAAAGTTGATTTCTGGACGGAATTGGGGTCGTCCCCGCCAGGACCGCCAAAGCTGTCGAGCTCGGCCCGGCCGGTCAGGGCTCTGGTTTGCCAGGAAAGATTAAAATTTTCCCCGGGCTGATACTTAAATTTGAAAGCCAAACTCTGCTGGGCATAGCCGTCCCGTTCATGATTTCCGCCATAAGCACTGCTGGCCTGGGATATGCCGGCAGTATCATCTGAATTTAATTCCAGAAGATAAAACAGCTTTTTCCCCGCCCGGGCCAGACGGAGGTGGCCTTCAAAGGTTTTACATGAACCATAAAAGCTGGAAAGCTCCAGTTGATTTTTTTCCGGTTCAGCTGAAACAAGATTGATAACGCCGGCCAGGGCATCTGAGCCATAGAGGCTGCTCTGAGGCCCGCGAAGAACTTCAATTTGATTAATCAGACCCAGGTTGAATAAATTGAAATTAAAAGAACGGGCTGGAGAAACCGGGTCATTCAGCTCGAAGCCATCCAGCATAAATAAAGTGTGTTCGGAGTTGGCTCCCCGGATAAAAACAGAGCCATTTCCTCCAGCCAGGCCGGTTTGAAGGAAAAAGAGTCCGGGAACCCGGGCAAAAAGATTTTGAGCCTGGGTCAGGCTAACTGGAGTTAATGACTCAACCTTGACCACCGTGGTGGCTGAGGCCACCTCCTTTATTGGAGTTTCCAGCCGGGTAGCGGTGACCACAATTTCATGATGGAGTTTTACCTGCTGCTTCTCATCGTCAGCTAACAAACTGGAGATAGTCAGGGAGAGCAGGCCAAAAAATAAAAGGGCAGACAGGCCTTTTTTCACCGAAGCTCCTTTCCCCCCGCTTGAAAAAATTGATGATAGGCAACTTTCTATCTTCCGCCCGAAGATAGTCAAGGCCACCGGGTTTAAAGCAGGTATCCTGACTTTCGGGTCATCCTCTTCCCCGGCCTTCCCGCCCTCCAGGCAGTGGCCATCCTGGGGATTCGTCGCCGATTACAGTAGCGGGGGCTGTGTCCGTTTCCAACGGACTTCCCTGGCTTTCAAACCCGCGAGATTGAAGCTCAGATTTTAACTCATTATTGAAAATAGTCAATAGGAAAGGGCCAGTTTTCCGGGCTTAAAATATGGATTTCCCGGGGTGGCGAAAAGAGTAGCCCTGCCTGGGATGGGAAAAGCAGGGCTTTGGGTTAAGGGCATAAAAGGAGGGGTTAGAGAAAGGAGGGTTTCTCTCGAAAAGCTTTGGTCGTTTGATTGGGCTTTTTCATCTCTCGCTCTCAATTTAAACAACGGATTAAGCAGGACTTTAGTTGCAATTAAATGGAGGTAATTCAATTAAATAAAGAGATCAAAACAAAAATCGCTTAAGTCTTTTGAGCTTTTTCCCCTTCCCCAACAATTAAGAATTATACCACAAAGGCAGCTATCAATCAAGTAAAAATAGCAAAATATTTTTAATAAAAGAAAATTAGGCAAAAGTCTGTGGCTTTAGGCTGCAAAAGTCATAGTAAAAGCAGTTTTTAGCTCAAAGTTACTTTAAAACCAGCCATAAAAGATATTAAAATAAAGATTGTCAGGCCAAAAAAGCTGAGATGGAGGTTAAAAGCTCCAGAATCTGGTTAAAAGAAAGGAGAAATAGCCATGAAAAAGGAAGATTTTAAGAAATATGGCTATCAGCTGATAGACTGGGTGGCTGATTATCTTGAGGAAGTCGAGAAATATCCGGTAAAATCGAAGGCCAGGCCAGGGGAAATTAAAAATCAGTTGCCGGCTTCACCGCCGCTTCAATCTGAAGGTATGGACCGCATCCTGAAAGATTTCGATCAGATTATTCTGCCCGGGATGACTCACTGGCAGCATCCTGGCTGGTTTGCCTATTTTCCTTCTAACAACAGCCCGGCTTCGATTCTGGGCGAATTGCTGGCTGCTGGACTTGGTACCCAGGGTATGGTCTGGGAAACCTCCCCTTCAGCCACTGAACTCGAAGAAGTCGTCATGGACTGGCTTCGCCAGATGCTGAACCTGCCTGAGGAGTTTTCAGGTGTCATTGAGGATACGGCCTCGACAGCCACTCTTTGTGCCCTGCTGGCTGCCAGGGAGAGAGTCACCGGTTTTGCTATCAATGAGGCCGGTTTTTCTCAGATCTTAAGAGTTTATGCTTCAGAAGAAGCTCATTCCAGTGTGGAAAAAGGAGTAAAAATAGCCGGTTATGGCCGGAAAAACCTGGTCTATATCCCAACTGATGAAGAATATGCCCTGATTCCAGGCGAGCTGGAAAGAGCCATTAAGGCTGACCTGAAGGCTGGTTTTAAACCAGCGGCAGTGGTAGCCACTGTCGGGACAACTTCTTCGGGAGCGGTCGATCCCCTCCAAGCCATTGGCGAGCTGGCTCGAGAGTACCGAATCTGGTTTCATGTCGATGCGGCTTATGCCGGGACAGCTGCCATCCTGCCCGAGAAACGCTGGGCTCTGGAAGGGATAGAATCTGCCGATTCGCTGGTTTTTAATCCGCACAAATGGATGCTGACCAACTTTGATTGTTCGGCTTTCTTTGTTCGTGACCACCGCCTTTTGACCAAGACTTTTGAAATTCATCCCGAATATCTAAAAACAGGCGTTGATGCCGAGGTCAAAAACTTTCGCGACTGGGGAATTCAGCTTGGCCGGCGTTTTCGCTCTCTCAAGTTGTGGTTTGTTTTAAGGTCTTACGGGATTGAAGGCCTCCGCAAAATTATCAGGAAACACCTCCATCTGGCTGAGATTTTCAGGGAAGAACTGGCCCGGGACAGGAGATTTGAAATTCTGGCTCCGGTTTATTTCAGTCTGGTCTGCTTTCGCTTAAATGATGGCCGGCCGGAAGAAGAACTTAACAAACTTAACCGGGAGCTCCTTCAGGCTATAAACTCTACCGGCCAGGTCTTTATGACCCACACTACTCTTAAAGGGAAATTCACCATCAGGCTGGTTGTCGGGCAAAGGACCACAGAAGAAAGGCATGTGCGGCAGGCTCTGGAGATAATTAAAGCCAAAGCCGATGAGATCTTAAAGCCATAAAAAGATTCTAAAGCAGCGGGCGAGTTTATTTCCCCGTCGGCTTCGGGCTCCAGCGGTATTCTCCTCTGGGATCCGGTATTCTGAGGTAAAACCCCCAGCCGCCGGAGCCCTGAAGCACTTTGATTAAAACCTTATTCCAGCCAGCCTTCAGATTTACACTTACCCGGTCCTGATCAGGATAAGCTCCGCGATAAGCAGGGTTGGTCAGGACAAGGGCCTCGTTTACCCAGAGCTTTACTCCGTCGTCGCTTCCGACTAAAAGTGTCACCTGCCGCGGTTCCGGCGAATAGAGATAGGTCAGCCCATAAGCCACGGCCTGTTCGCTTGGCTCAATCATCTCATTTAAAGCTACATAACCGGAGGCGGGGGCTTTAATGACCTGCCAGGAAACTGGCTGATTATTTTTTCCCGGATAGCTTTTATTGAGGCTGGTTTCAGTTTCAGGCGGATAAGCTGTGGTGAGATAAGACATGTCTTTGGCCTCGAAGGGACCGATAATATTCCAGTCGAGGGCAAAATTACGCCCGGCCGGCACCAGATTGACCGCCACCATAGCCAGGTCGAAACCGGTTGATTTGAGCTCTTTTCCGGCCACTTCCAGACTGAAACTATTTTCTCCAGCGGCCAGTTCCTGAGCTTTAATCGTCAGGGAATCAATGGTGAGCTCGGGAGCATAAGCATTTACTTTAGCCAGAATCAAATAATTCGGAGCTGGTGATTCCTGGGCCGCCTGTTTTTTCTGACCGGCCTCATCTTTCTCTTTTTCGCCGGCCTGAAGTTCTCCAGGCTGGGCTCCAATTCTGGCTTCAGCCGGCGGCGCGGTTTTTATTTCTTTTAATATCTGCCAGTTACTAAAAGCCGGTCCCTTTAAATAATAAATCTTGAGGTCGTAAAGATCAGACAGGCTGGCGGTGAGGTTCATGGAGATTCGGCTGCCATCAGCTGCTCCCTGGGTAACTATAGCCTGATAACGCTGGCCGCTCTGATCATAATAGGAAGTAAGCATGGGGGTTAGCGAAGGTCCGGTCAGCTTCGTCCCGCTGACTTTATCCAGATATTCAATCTGGCCGGACTGGCCGTTTTCCATCTTCAGCCAGACTGGCAGGAAAAAATTATCACTGGCCTCAAGGGCAAAAGGCAGCCGTTTGTCGGTTGGCGGCAAAGGTGGAAACGGTTTATGCGGTTCAGCCTGATACCAGAAACCAACCGAGCTGTAGAAATCAGAACGATCATTGGCATGACCATGTTCAATGGTCACCCTGATAGATTTGAAAAAAGGCACCGGATCAGGCAGATGAAAGCGGAAGACCGTGGCTTTAGCCCCGGCCTGAAAGTCCTCTTCCTGGAGAGAACAACCGTAATAAAGATGACTGCCTTCCCTCATTCCCCAGGCATCGGAAAAATAATCCTCACTGCCGGTGCCGGTAATCTGGGGTGTCTCATTGCCGTCAAGGTAAATCAGATCATCGCCTTCACCCCACCAGCCCAGCGAGCGCTGCAGAACACTCAAAACACAGCCGGCATAATGTCCCTGGCCAACAGCCTCCAAAATCAGGTAATTACGGCCAGCTTCACAGGGAAACTCCTGCCGGTATTGGGCATGAAAATAGGGGACCTCAGGCTTGATGTCTTCAACCTGCCGGTAATCTATCTGATAGTAGAATGAGCCAGCGGGCCGGCTGCCTTCATTGGTGACGGTCACCCGGGCTGACCACCGAAAGGGCATCGTCCAGTAAGAATTTAAAGCCCGGCCATCGGAAGAGCGGATAACAGGCACAGACAGAAGATTTCTCTCGAGGCCATGGCCAACTGCAAAAAAATCGCCAACCGGGACTTCCACCGAAGGGGTATCCTCTCCATCCCAGTAAATCCTCAGAACCAATTTACGTCCATAAAATGGCTCGGCGGAGATAGTCATCCAGATATGGTCAATAATAGCCGGCCCCTTGATCTCGGCCAGAACAGCTGTCTGCCCGGCCGGAATAGTCAAAAAATCGCGGTTACCGCCGGTAGTGTCGGCCGAGGAGACCCTTTTTCTCTGATAATTCTGCCTGTCAGCCAGAGAGCTTAAAATATTCTGGGCAACAAGCGAGCTGGAAAGCAGGTTGAAAAAAAATAGAAAAGCAAATCCGCTGGCTATTATTACCTTTAAGTTTTTTCTGGCTTTTAATTTATCCATGGCTGGCCTCGATCCTTAAGATTTAATTCAGGGAAATTATAACTTTATTTTAGTCTCTAAATCCTTTTAAATGTTTTCAGCCGCTTATTTATTTACGTAGGCCAGCCATTTTTCATATTTTGGATTTTTTCCGGTAGCGGCCTGCTTGTAGGCTTCAGCTAATTTCATGGTCAGACTGCCTGGTTTTCCCGTACCAATGGTATAGACCGGAGGTTTTTCTTGATTCTCTGACATATCGGCCACCCTGGAGATAGGTGAAATCTCGGCGGCTGTTCCACAAAAGAAAGCTTCGTCAGCCCCGAACAAATCTTCTTTGGTAATCGGAGCAACTAAGGCCTTCAGGCCAAGATCTGGAGCCAGTTCGAGGAGGCTGGTTCTGGTAATACCTTCCAGAACCGATTCGGAATTGGGATTAGAGTGAAGAACGCCATTCTTAATCACGCAGATATTTTCACCTGGCCCTTCAGAAATCCGGCCCTCCAGATTGAGGAAAATAGCTTCATCATAACCGTGCTCTCTGGCTTCTATGCCGTTTATAGTTGACTGGACATAAACTCCGCCGAGTTTTGCCGATAGGTCGAGCTGGGAAACATGAATCCGGCGTTTAGGCATAAGGCAGCCAAAGGCGCCTTTATCACCTGCTTCCCCGAGATAAGCACCCCATTCCCAGGCCCCGATCAGCAGCTCAACCGGACAGTATTTTGGGACCAAACCAAGATTACCATAGGAATAAAACATTAGAGGGCGAATATAAGCCTGGTCAAGGCCATTCTCTTTGATCACATCCTTACAGGCCTGGATAATTTCTTCTTTGGTAAAAGGCACCTTCATCTTGATAACCGAAGCTGAATGGAAAAAGCGGTCAACATGTTCTTTGAGGCGAAAGATGGCTGGACCCCGGTCAGTCAGGTAGGCTCTAATCCCTTCAAAAGTACTGCTCCCATAGTGAAGAGCATGCATCATGGGATGAAAAACTGCTTCATTCCAATCGTAAAACTTCCCCATGTACCAGTATTTTTTGGCCTTGGAAAAATGAGTGTTAGAAAACATGAAATACTCCTTTGGTGTAATTTTTTTCTTTATAAGGATCCCCCTGACCGGCGGCTAAAAAATGGTTCGACCTTCGATTCGCTTGTTTCTATGATCAATGGTTTGACCCCGAAGGTTAAGAATACCTAATAACACAAAAATAAAAAAAAGAAAAGGAAAAAATGAGCGGCAGGAGAAGCCAGCTCAGTTATCAATTTCTCTGGCTGTCCCGGCCCGCCGTTTAGCTTCCCATCTTTCCCTGGAATTCTTCTGGCCAGTCACTACCTGAATCTCACCGCTGATTTTATCCTGGGCAGCTCTTCCAGAGAAACGCAGAGTTGTGTCCTTCGGACTATCCGGGGTCACTGTGATTTCAATCAGATCACCGTTAACTTTACTTTCGGGCACAGGAATTGTTTGCTCTCCCAGGGCCAGCTGGCCGGTAAATTTCTGAAAATGCTGCTCGATTTCGAGCCGGGCCTCTATCTTCTTCTGATTCAGGTTCATCTTCCATTCCCAGACGCCAGAAACATTAGCCGGAACGACCCAGAAATAAACCGTGTGGGGATACAGGCCGGCAGCTACATAAATCGTTTTTTCCGGCTCCCACTCATCCAGATCAAAAGAATGAGAAACAATTCTGGTTCCCGGTTTCAGAGTTCTCAGGATAGCTGGCCGCAACCGGATGTTGACATCGGGCAGAAGATACATGGTGACCACTGTGGCCGGGCTGAAATCGGCTTCAAAAATGTTCTGAGCTCTGAATTCCACCAGTTGTTCGACCCCGGCTTCCCGGGCATTTTGCCGGCTTTCCTCAATTCTTTCCGGGTCAATGTCTATTCCCACTGCCCGGATACCAGCTCTTTTGGCAGCTTCAATCACAATCCGTCCGTCGCCAGAGCCCAGATCATAGAGGATATCCCCCTTTTTGAGTTCAGCCAGCCTCAGCATTTCATCAACTACTTCATAAGGAGTCGGCACAAAAGGCACGTCAAGCTTGACCTTCTGGGCCTGAGCGGAAACTGGCTGCGACCAGCTTAGAAAAAAGATTAGCGAGAATATCAAGAGCAGTGAAGCTTTCAGAGCTTTGCTCATGATCCCTCCTTTCCATCGACATTCTATTCTGATAAATAACATAGAAATCAGGCTGGTGTCAAAAGCTGGCAGCCGCCGGCCAAAGCTATCAAGATAAGAGATTTCTGGTTTTTGGAAAACTAAATTTTTGCCTGGCCAACCATAGCTTGAACAGGTCCAGGCCGGCAGCCTATAACAGGCCGTTCCCTTAAAAATTACTACTTAAACTCAGAGCATCGGCCAGGGCGGCGGCCGTATCACGGGGAGCAGCGGCGTCGCCAATCAGGAAAAGATTTTCAACCTTGCCCTTGAGTCCGGCATAGAGAGCATTATTAGCTGCTTTTAAACCGGTAACAACCACTGCCTCAATCCCGCTCAGGGTTTCTGTCCGGTTAAAATAAGGATTTAAGAGCGTCGCCTGGCCATTCTCAAACTTAACCATAACTAACATCGGATGAGTAATAACCTTCATTGTTCCTAAGCGTCCATAAACAGGCAGAAGAACCGTTGAAACCTCATTATCCTGACCGTTAAAAAAGACGGCTGTAACCCAGTGAACTGTTTTGCCCAGGCCGGCCAAATACTCAACTGCCCCGGTGCCTTCCAGACCGGCATCATAATCCATCACCAGGACATTTTCACCTTTAACCTTATTATTTAAAACATCTTCAATTGAAAAGGTGCCCGGATTATTCAGGCGGTTGGCGCCAGTAGCAATAATGATGATATCAGGTTTTTCAGCCAGAAGGCCAGTTTCAGTGGCTTCTTGATTGAGCCGGATATCAACCCTTAGCTTTTTGAGGGCGGACTGCAAATACCTGGTTGTTCCAGCCAGTTCTTTTTTTCCTGGCAAGCTGCTCTCGAGCTTAACCCTGCCGCCCAGGCTGTCGCTCTTTTCAAACAGGACCACCTGATGACCCTTCCTGGCAGCCAGTTCAGCCGCTTTCATTCCGGCGGGGCCGCCACCGGCAATGACTACTTTCTTAGGATTAGAGGAGCGCCTCAAGAGGACCTGGCGTGAATAATTTTCCTCAAAACCAGACGCCGGATTAACCACGCAACTAATCGCCCGGTTTTGAAGAAGCCGCCCAACACATTTCTGGTTACAGCCGGTGCACTCGGAAATTTCATCTATCTCCCCGGCTTCTACTTTTCTTACCCAGTAGGGCTCAGCGATTAACCCCCTGGCCAGGCCGATTAAATCTGCTGTTCCTGACTCCAGAACTTGCTCAGCCATAGCCGGCTGAATGATCCGGCCGGAGGCAATAACTGGAACGGTCACTGCCTTTTTGACCCGGGCGATGGCTTTAAGATGAAAGCCCTGCTCAAAATTGAGAGAAGGCAGGCTATAGGCCATGCTTTCCCAGGTGCCAAAATCAGAGTTGATATAATCAACCAAAGGATTAAATAGCTTAGCATACTCAATGGCGTCATCAATCGAGTAGCCATTGGGAATGAATTCATCCAGGCAAAGCCTTATCCCCAGTGGCTTGTCGCCGAGGTATGGTCTTATTTCCTTCAGAACCTCGATGACGATTCTGGCTCTGTTCTGGAGACTTCCCCCGTATTCGTCTTTTCTGGCATTTTTGGCAGGAGATAGAAACTGCCTTAAAATTCCATCATGAGCCACTTTAATCTCAAAGCCATCAAAATTGGCTTTCAATAGAAGTTGGGCGGCCTGACCGAAGGCCTTGACCAGGGTGGCGATTTCTTCTCTGGTCATTTCTTTAGGGATTTCTCTGACGG
>ENA-UOYA01002995-UOYA01002995.1-activated-sludge-metagenome-genome-assembly--contig:-NODE-2995-length-15499-cov-7.436998_pt1 | contig 15499 bp, 9 predicted proteins | sample MGYA00238163_ERZ764804 | MGnify/ENA primary metagenome ERZ764804 (study PRJEB28919, sample SAMN05720223) | activated sludge metagenome | isolation source: Anaerobic digester | place: Hong Kong...
GCCGCCTTGGCGCAACATCGAGCGTCCGGTAGCGCAAGCCACGGGACCCGTGGATGTGTATCTGCTGAACCACCATGGACACTACGATTCCAATAGCGCGTACTTTATCTCCATGTTGCGCCCGCGAGTCGCCATCATGCCGATCTGGAGCGCGGCGCAACCTGACCGTCATGTTCTCCGCCGTCTGGTCTTCCAGGATTGCTATCCAGGCCCCAGGGACGTCTTTGCCACCTCCATGACGGAGGCCAACCACGCGGTTCTGGCCGACTGGATGGACCGCCTCAAGGCACTCGAAGGACATGTCGTGGTGCGCGTCGCGCCGGAGGGCGATACATACAAAGTCTTCGTCTTGGATAACTCGACCGAGAGCTATAGGATCAAGTCCGTACACGGGCCCTATGAGTCGCGGTAATCAAGTGACAGTGCCGAGATCCGCGGCCGTCCTGTGAGGACAAGTGACCTCCTGTAATGAATGAGACTTGCGATAATCCGGTAGATGGTCTCACAGTGAGGCCCACCCGAGTGCTAACCATGAGTGAAACCGTTGCTTTCTTCCCGTCTCGATCTTTCCGGGGCGGCATCCTTCTGATTGCCGCCATACTTGGCCCAACTGCCGCCATCGGGGCGCCCGCGCCGCCATACTTGCATGCGCCCGCGGTGGACGCCTACGCGAGACACGATCCGCTTGGGGTGACAATCCTGCCGAACGGGCGCCATTTGAAGCCGGTAGGAAAGCACCTGCCCCTCGCCCGCTGGCCTCACGGCCTGGTCATGAGCCGCGATGGGAGCAAGCTGTTCGTCGCCAGCGACGGTGTCGGGCAGATTCTGTCCGGTTGGCAGACCGATTCTCCGCAAGTCACCGAACTGCGTCCCCCCAAACCTGACGCAAAGAAGAAGAGCCGCCTGAACGCCGGCGGGGCCGACTTCTCCCCGGATGGAAGAACGCTGTATTGGAGCAGCGGCGAAAGAGGGACCGTTTTCGTTTTCGACACCGAGTCGCGTGAGATGCTGTCGGAAATCTCCCTCAATGTCGAAGTCGACGGGAAGAAGTTCGATGATAGCTATGCCGCCGACATCAAGGTATCCGGCGATGGCCGGCATGTTTATTGTGCCGACGTCACCAATTTTCGTTTGGCGGTCATCGACACAAACGGGCGCCGTGTGGTGGGCTCGACGGGAGTCGGGCGATACCCTTATGCGCTCGCCGTGAGCGGAGACCGGGTTCTCGTGGCGAACATCGGCCTGTTCGAATACAGTCCCGTGCCTCTGCCGAGCGACGGGAAATCCGATCCACGCGGGCTGACCCGGCCTGCGTTTGGATACCCAAGTAAAGAGGCGCGCGACGGGGTGGAGTTCGAAGGACGGAAGATACCCGGATTGGGTGATGCAAACGTGCCGCAGTCGTTCTCCGTGTGGAGTGTCGACGTCTCGAATCCGGCCGCACCCCGGGTGGTCGATCGCTGGAAGACGGGTCTACTGATCGATTCGCCGTCGGACAATGGCAAGACCGTGGGCGGGAGCGCTCCCAATTTTCTGGCCGTATGGGGCGAGGCATTGTTTGTGTCGAACGGAAACAACGACATGATCGAGCGGATCGATCTCCGGCACGGCGGAATCCAGGCCAAGCAGCGGATTGTTACGTCGCCCCTGGTATCAAGTTTGAGGGGTGTCGGCCCATCGGGAATGGTGGTCTCTCCCGATGGCGCCAGACTCTACGTTGCGGAAAGCGGAATCAACGCCATTGCTGTCATGGATGCCAGGACCTTGAAAGTGCAGGGCCACATCCCAACCGCCTGGTATCCTTACCGGCTGGCCATATCGCCCGACGGCCGTCGCCTCGCCTGTATCTCTTTTAAAGGATTCGGCAATGGCCCGAATGCGGGGAAGAATATTCCAAAGAGCGACTTCCTTCAGATGCAGGGGGTGATGAGCTTACTGGATGTCCCCTCTGGCGAGGCGCTCCGGCAGATGACCCAACAAGTCTTGGAGTGCAACGGAATCGTCGACCGCGCCTCCGACCGGGCCGCCATGTCCAGCCCGATCATCCCAGCCGTCGCCGGACAGGTGTCCAAACAAATCAAGTATGTGGTGTTCATCACCAAAGAGAACCACACGTACGACACGATTTTTGACCGCATCCCCGGAGCAAAGCACGATCCCTCTTTGTTGCGTTGGGGGCTGCACCAAACGATCAAGGCGGACGGCGAACCCACACTGGAGGATGTGGGCGTGATGGTGAATCACAACGCTCTGGCCCGTCAGTTCACCGTCAGTGACAATTTCTATATGGAGCCGGAGGCCTCGGGCGTGGGGCATCGCTGGCTGGTGGGCGTGCAGCCGAACAACCTCATGCAGATGACCTATACCTTGGGGTGGTCGTTCAAGAAGGACAGCACGGCTCCAGGACGACGCTACTCCATGGGATCGGCGGGTTCGTTGATTCCTGAGGATTATCCCGAGGCCGGGTCGATGTGGGAACACCTCGCCCGTCATCGGGTAGCATTCCGCAATTATGGCGAGGGGTTTGAATTTCCCGGAGTTCGAGAGGAGGAAAACGAACACCCCACCGGCGCCAGGGAGGTTGTAAACATTCCCATGCCGAAAGTGCTCTTCGACAACACGTGCTTCGAGTTTCCTATCTTCAACACCAACATTCCGGATCAATACCGGGCGCACTGGTTCATGAAGGATGTCGAGAAACGATTCTTGCGAGGCGGCCGGAGATTTCCGTCCTTCGTCAACATTGCCATCTGCAACGATCACGGTGCTTCCCGCAAGCCAGATAAGGGATATCCGTATCTCGCCTCATTTATGGCGGATAACGATCTCGCGCTCGGCCGGATCGTTGAGTTTCTTACACACACGCCCTACTGGAAAAACATGGCAATCTTTGTAACCGAGGACGACGCCGGCGGCGAACCAGATCATGTGGACGCCCAGCGCAGTGTCCTGCTAGTCATCAGTCCATGGGCGAAGAAGGGCTATGTCTCTCACCGCCACACGACCATCCTGAGCATGCATCGAACGCTTTACGAAATCTTCGGTCTGCCGCCCCTCAATATGTTCGACGCGCTGGCTAACGATTTCTCGGACTGCTTCACCACGCAACCGGATTTCCGTCCGTACAAATGTGTCCGCGTCGATCCGCGGATTTTCGATCCGGAGAAAGCCAAGGATCCGAAGGACCCGGACTACGGTCAGGCGCGCAAATTGGGCTCCGTCCCGATGGATGACGATGACGAAATGGAGAAGATTTTGCGGCGAGGGGAAAAGGAAGCTTCGCCGCACCGGTAAAGGGGATCTCGTTCACTTATACCCAGCGATGGGAGACGAGCCGTATGGCCGTCTTCGCGAAGCGGGCCGTGCCGTACCGCTCCCGGTAAATCTTGGCATAGAGAGCCTCCATGCTCGACGGTGGCACAGTAGGACATGGCTTCTCTTCGAGCATCATGGCGCCGGATGGGCAAGTTGTCACGCATAGGCCGCATCCGATGCAGCGTTCCGGGTTCACCTCGGCATTGGATTCCCGCATATGGACAGCATCCATCTGGCACCGGTTGATGCATGCGCCGCATGCCTGGCACTCTCCCTCGTTCACGACGGCCAGATAATTGCTGCTGAAGAAGTCAACGGGGCGCGGAAACTTCTTCGCCGTCTTCAATGCAACACAGCAACACCCGCAACAGCAGCAGACGAACTGCGGATCCCGTATGTTCTGGGGCTGCAAGACCAAGCCCTCACGATCAGCCTCGTCGAGCAGTTCAAGCATTCGTTCCCGCGTGATCGGGCGCGCGCGTCCGTGGTCGAGCATTACGGTCGCAGCCCCACTCGTGGTCAGACAGTTCTCCCGCACGGCCGTCTGCCGGCAAGGACTCCCTGCGAGATCGCCCGCCTGGCGGCAGATGCAGTTCATAACCGCGAACGGTCCCTCGGAGTTCCGGACCGACGCTCGAATGTCGTTGTACTGAGCCACCTGGCGCTCGACGGTGAGAGGCTTGTGAATGGGGACGGTTCTCAACTGTGGCGTGGCCTTTGGACGGATGGCTTGTCCGAGCCCTTGGTCGAAATATTCGAGAAGATCGCGCGCCAACTCTGTAGACAAACGGTCGACCTGACCCTCATAGATGCCGATTACGAAGGGCAGCTTTCCGTAACGGGGTTCGCCTGCGCGGGTGTCGCTCCGAATAAGCCCCCTATAAGTCATCTGGTCGAGAAGCCCCTTGAGAGACTCCCGGCTGATCTCGCCTTTGAACCGCCGGTGGATGACCGCGACCGGTTCGAGCAGCATGCTGAGGCTCATCGTGACCCGGGCTTCCAGTGGAGTGAAGAGTTGCTTCAGAATGCGGATCTCAACGCCCGACCCCGTCCGTGGAAAACCCACCGGCATCTGATCCAGATCCTGCTGCAGTTGACGATAGATGTCGTCGTCAGACATTCATCTTCCAATAGCCCGATTGTATACTGACCAGCCGGTAAGTTGGAGGTCTTCTCTTCCATGTGCACAGTCTGTGCGATGGATGCCCTAGCGATGCGAGCCAGGATCGATAGTCACCACTTTTGCCGGGCAAATACCTACGCATGCGCCGCATCCGTTGCACTTATCCGGCAAGACCTTCACGGTCACGGTATAGGTGTCGTAAGCGAATCCTTCCACGATCGCCCCGCGTGGACACCTTGGCAGACAGACGCCGCATTCTTTTTCCAGGGTCAACAGGCATTTTGAAAGATCGATGCGGGCGATCCCAATCACGTGCCGGTTCTTCTCCTCCAGCGACAATTGTCGGATTACCTTGGTCGGACAGGCCTTGCCGCAACGATTGCAGTCCTGGAGACAGTAGTCCGCACCGCTGAAGCGAAGCGTGGGGGCCAGAAACCCTGATACATCGCTCGGATCGACAACCGGCTGTATGATTCCGGTCGGACACGCCCTCACGCAACTTCCGCAGCGTATGCACCCGCCCTTGAAAGCGGTCTCGTCCACATTTCCAGGCGGGCGGAGGTAACGCTGTCTCCCCGCCCAAGCCTTCGGGACAAGCGCGGAGAAAGCCGCGCCAACCCCGACTGTAAGAACTGCACGCCTTGCCGGGAGGGCTGCGCCGGGAAACCCGGCATTGAGTCTACGCGCCACCAGCGCCAACAGATCCTGCGTAGCACCCAAGGGGCATATCCGGGAACACCAGATTCCCGGAAAGAGAACGCTGATGAACATGACAACGGGAAGCCCCGCCACGGACAGCAGGGTCACCCCGTGGACAGCGGCTCGGGACAAGTTGAACGCTCCGCTGAACAAGGCCAGGGGATCCAGCCAGAGAAGGAACGGATATCCGGCCAGCGCTCCGCCAAGCGTTGCGAAGACTATGACGCGGCTTACGGGCAAGGCGGGCGCGAAGGACTGAGGCGTGTTGCGCTGGATGCTTCCGGCCCGTACTCTGCCGCAGTATTCGGATATCAGCCCCACCGGACAAAGCCGCCGGCACCAGAACCTGCGGCAAAAGACTGCCACCAGCAGCATGGGCACGGAAGCGATCGATGCCAGCGACACGGAGCGTAAAGCGATAGTCGAACCAACCGCAACATAGGGGCTCAACGCCGGCAGAATCAGGCCCCAGACCGGAGGCCACAGCCATGCTGCCAGGCCAAGCAGGAACCCTGTAGCTAATCTTGTGGGCAGAGGTGAACCCAGGCGCCTCAAGAGTTCGGTCATGACTTCAGCCAGTGCCTTTACGATCCCAGGTAGGCTCCCTGCTTTCTCAACAATGCCTGCAAACGAGAGATCTCCACGTCCCTGGGGCGGCACTTACTGCTGATTGCCAGGGCGGCGGCCGCGCCGGCAGCCTGGCCGGTGATCAGACACGGTCCGATCAGCCTCATGTAGTTCATCATCAGATTGTCTGCGGCGACGCACCGTCCCGCGGCGAGCAGGTTGTCCACCTTCACAGGGACCAGCGCGCCGTAAGGGATCCAGCAGGACCGTTCGCCCAGAAAGTCAGCGCCTCCCACGCCGACCACATCGCGGTACCTTTTGCCCGCCATCGCATCGTTGTATGTGGGCTCCGTAAGTCCCTTTAACGTACGGGACGCCCGGATGCCCAACTGCGAAGCCGTATCGAGCACGAACACCTGCTCGTAGCCGGGCCGCTGCTGCAAGGCTTTAACCCGCTGCCACACCGCGCGGCGCCCATCCAGTTCGGTCTGGGTCAGTGTCCTCACATTCAGGCAGTCGCCCTGGGGCCCTTGCATATTGACCCAAACCACGCCGGGGATGGGAGTCACGCTCCCCAGACTTGGCACTTTGCTTCCAACTGCAACTTTCGTTTGGTCGATCCTGTCTACGTTACCGAGCCGGTGCACCAATCCGATGCGATGCAGGTGCCGCACGTGTTCCGCACCGGCGGCGCCGTAAACGTCGCCGTCGCCGGTGGCGTCTACGACCACTTTCGCCGTGATAGCGAAACAACCGGCCTTGCTCTCGAAAACCACGCCCCTCACAGACCTGCCATTCATGATGGCGTTGGTGGCCCAACTGTGGAGCAGAATCTCCACCTGGGCCTCGCGCAGCATCTCAGCCATCACATATTTTGTGGCCTCCGGGTCGCTGGTCGGGTTGCGCTTTCCAGGAGCCTGGTTGACGATGCCTCCCTTGATCTTTGTGAGGCGCTCTAGGAGTTCATCGCCGATTCCCCTTACACACTTGGTGAGCCCCTGGGCCGTTTTGACGTGCGTGGCGAGCACAATCAGCACCATTCCGGCGGACCACAACCCGCCGAAGCACCCATACCGCTCGACCAGCGTCACCTTCTGACCGGCTCGGGCGGCCGCCAAAGCCGCCATCACACCGGCAGAACCTCCGCCCACCACCAACACACCCGTGTCGCTGAGAACTGGAATCTCATGCCGCGGTTGGACCACCTTCCCGTTCTCAATGATGGCCGGCCCACCGTGATAAACGCCGGGCAAGTCAACAACTTTGCTGCCCAGATGAATGGGTTCCTCGGCCCGAAGAACGCTACTACCGGAAACCACGGCGCTCCCCAACGCAAGACCCCTTAGGAAATCACGTCGGTTATTGGTCGCCATTCCTCAGCTCCTTGAACATGACTGTATTGGAATCTGATACAGGGAACTGCGGGACGCCGCAGGGCGTCCCGCGTCAAGTCACTTCTCGGGTTTTCGTCCCAAGAAGCCGCTGGTATCGGCGTCCGCAGCGGCACCGGTAGGCGCCGGCCACTTCTTGGTGTACTCCGGCGCGGGTCCGTTGGCGTTCAGAACCCGCAACGCCGCCAGGCGCACCGGTTCGGGCATGGAGTGCGAGATCAATCCGTTGTATATCTCCAGCGCCCGCGCGCGGTGGCTCGTCATCAAGCTCTCGGCGCACAGCAGGCAGGCCCGGGCGACCACGGCGAACACCGGAGCCTTCGTGCTCTTCAACGCTGCTTCAAGCACCTTAGCTGCTTGAAGGCCGCCGATCATCCCTACGGATGCGGCTGCCGCCCCGGCCACCTCGGGGTCGCTGTTGTAAATCAGTTTGCCGAGGGCGCTCACGGCTTTGGGATCCTTGCGGAACCCGATGGAGTGAATGACACCCACCTGAAGCCTGCCTTTCAGCTTGGGGAGCGCAGCACGGAAGGCTTCGTCCACCGATGGGTCGGGATTCGGTTCCATGCCGAATCTCGCGTAGCAGGCCAGATGCGGGTCGCTCAGCAGGGCAGCCATCGGCTGGACAGCTTCCCTGCCCCCTACGATGGAAAGTCTCTTGCACGCAATCGCCTTCTGAAACACCGTGGAATTCGGGTCCTTTACCATCGCGACGAGCTTCGGCGCATCCATCTTCCAGATGGGCAGCGCATCGAACTCGGGAGGAACCTTGGGAGCCGGTGGACGCGCTGGTTTCGGAGTTGCCGCGCCGCTCTGAGCCGGCACTTGCTGGGTCTGTGCTGGTGGTTGCATTTTCGTAATCTCCTCGTCCTTGACTCCTCTTACATGCTGGTGGCCAACGCTTCGAGCCGCCACGGCTCGCGATACGCGCGGCTGCGCATCCGGTTGGCTTCCTCGTCGCCGATGAACATGCGTTTCGCGGGGTCCCACGTCAACTTGCGATTCAGCTGGGCCGCGATCGAAGCCGCGTGAGAGGCCACATGAGTGTGCGCGGTCACTTCGGCGTTCGCGCGCGGTGCGGTTCGCGACCGGATGCACTGCAGGAACTCGCGGATGTGCTCTCCCGTCGGGTCATACCTTCTGCCCAAGCGTGTGGGAACCAGCGACTTCAGGTTGGGCGAAACCTCAATCCTGCCGCTGTCGCCGGTCTCGACCCATCCTTCGGTACCTTCGAACCGGTTGCTGCACGAACCCATCCCCATCCAGCTATGGTTGCGCAGGATAAGCTTTACGCCATTGGCGTACCGGCAGGTTATGGTGTACCGCTGAATCAGGCCGTCGCCACGAAATTCCCCGCCCTCCGGCACATACTCGACGGGCTCGGTGTACTCCATGTCGGCAGCCCACTGAGCCATGGCCACGGTGTGCGACGCCCACTCCAGAAGGCCGGCATGGAAATCCCAGAACTGCCCGCGGCCGCCGCTGGGATACCGCGAGTTATAGGGACGCCACAGACAAGGGCCGAGCCACTTGTCCCAATCAACCACTCGCGGATCGGGCTCCGGTTCCTCAGGCCACCAACTGTGCCCGCCTTCATCCACGGTTCCCAGCCCTATGGCTGTGTCCGCATGCACGGCGAGCAGCCTGCCAAGCTTGCCGCTACGCGCCAGGCCCACCGCAAATTCGAAAGCATATTGATTCTTGCGCTGGCAGCCGGACTGGTAGACGATGCCGTAGCGACGGACGTTATCGGCGAGGGCATAGCTTTCCATGATGGACATGGTGGCGGGTTTTTCGATGTACATGTCCTTGCCGGCCTGAGCTGCCCAAATCGCCATGGGGCCGTGCCAGCGGTCGCTGGTAGCGATGAGGAGAGCGTCGATGTCCTTGCGCGCCAGCAGATCCGCTGGGTCTCGGCACATCTGGCAGGCATTGTTGCCGTAATACCGATCCACCAAACTCTTGACGTTTTCCCGGGCGCTCTCCTTCACATCGGCAATAGCGACGAACTGGACGCGCTCATCGCCGAGCAATTGCTTCAGGTCATGTATTCCACGGCCACCGAGGCCAATGCCGCCGAAGCGAAGCCGGTCGACCATTCCGTAGTTCGCGACTACCGTGGGTCCTACGACAGGTCGTGTCGCGCCTTGGTCGGCAGCTTGGCTGGCGGCAAGCATGGGCGCGGCGGCGGCAAGGCCGCTTGCCTGCGCGATCGTCTTGCCGAATCCGCGCCGGGAAACTCTTTTCTTCTCTTCTGCCATGATTTCTCCTGGATACCTCGAAGATCTTCAAAACCAGCGAAAGGGTTACGTTTTCCGCTCGTTCTGGCCGCAGCCCCGTGCATCCTTGTCCGGCAATCTGGCCGCAGTGACGCTATTGTATCAGCGCGGAGCCTGCGATGCGTTGTGCACTCCGCTGAGTTCAGTCAGCTCTTCTTTCCGGACCGGCTTTCGGGAAGACCGAGGTTGTCCTTGATAATCGCCGGCTGTTTCATTTCCGAGCGGATATCGACCCGCCAGTGCATGACGTTGTTGGCGATGATGGCCCCACGAAGATTCGGGCCGAGATAGATTTGTGGTTTATGGTCGCGGAACTGGCAACCCTGAACCGTGAGGGTTCCGCCCAGTGCGGCGATGCAGGGATCGCGCTTCGGCTTCAGTTCACGTGGCATTTTGCGGTTTTCGGGCCATTCCGCAAATGTACAGTTAGCGAAAGAGACGAACCCGATATCAGAACTCTCAACGATGGCGCAACGGTCGGTTGGCCCCCAGAACGCACAGTTGTTGAAACGGACGGTGCCGCGATTGTTGGGCCCAACGCGCACCATCATGGAGCGCGGAGGGTCCAGCAGTGCGTAGCCGCCGTTGCTGATAAGGATTCCCCATGTGCAGCAACCCTCGACGTCCACGCACACATGGCATAGCTCGGCATTGAAGCCTGAGAAGTTCCCGTAAGCATTTCCCTTGGCGGTGGTGATGAACTTGTAGCCGATGTTGTAGTTGAAACAGAAAGTGTTCAAAGCGTATTGCCCGTCGCTTCGTCCGAAAATGAACCCGGTGCCGTTGTCGAGTTGCCAGCGCGCCATGGGAGACTCGTAAGTCCACCAGGGGTTCCAATGCACGTTTTCAAGCCGGCAGCAATCATACGCCTCGTTGACAAAGAGGCCGATATGCAGCGGCTGGCCGCACACGTTGCGAACGAATTGGCGGCCGCCTTTCCCGACTTTGACGCCGTTGTAAGGATTGAGTAACTCGACATCCAATAATGCCGGGTTATTGCCGTGCATACACACCGTATAAGGATAGGGCGTGGGAGGTGGATCGAGCTTCTGATTGGGGTAGAAGATGCAGACACCCTGGAGCACCGCGTTGCTGTCCAGATCGATGAACGCAGGGCCCTCTTCCGATCCCGCACCTGCCTTGGGTAACAGCACCGTTCCGTACTCCGGTTTCTGCCCGGTCTGCGCGAGGGAATGCGACGTGGGAGTGTTGAAGAGTCCACGAAGGATGACATCCTTCGGCACGCGAAGCGATCCGGAGAAGCTGTATCGTCCACCGGGAATGCGGACGACCCCGCCGCGTGCCTCTCCAGCGGCATTCAACGCCCGCTGGAAAGCTTGGGTGTTGTCGGTCACGCTGTCGGCCGTCGCCCCGAAATCCAAAACATTCCACTCGGACCCGAGTATCCGCGGATCTGTCTGCCGTTGCATACTTTCTGCTGCCGCGGGCCCCACAAGCCCGAAACAAAGAGCACGCCGCGGGACGCGATATCGGTCATTTCGCATGCTAGACTCCTCAAGACGAATCTTCGACCGCGCGAGGCAAAGGGGATGCCCCTCACTCACCGCGGAGGCGGCACCCGAAGTGGCGTCTTTGCCTCGAAGAGCTTGGCAATCATGTCCAGGCCGTTCGCCAGTTGCTCATTCCTCTGCTGTTCGGCGATCTGTCTCGTCCGCCGCACGATTTCCATGGCGTCACTGAACCGCCCGGCCTCGGCGTACGCGGCAGCCAGCGTAACGAGGATCTTTGGCTCCCGGCCGCCAGACAGGTTCATCGCTTTTTCCGCCAGATCAACCGCCTCCGAACCGTTCCGCAACGACGCATCCATGCTGGTTGCGAGCATCCAGGAGATCTGGTTCATGGCAGGCCAGTGCTTCGGCTCCGACAAAAGCGCCTTGCGCCACTGCGCAAGCGCCTCAGCGGTCCTGCCCTGCAGCGAAAGGGCATCACCCATGTAGTAGTGAGCCTCCGCGTATCCGGGCCTCAGCGTCAGCGCCTTTTCCAGTGCTGCTGCCGCCGCCTCCAGCCTGCCCGCTCGAAGCAGCGTGCTACCAAGGACGCAATGAATCTCGGCACGCTCGGGCTTCAGGGACGCAGCCAGCTCAAGGTGCGTGATCGCTTCGTCGAGATTGCCTGCGCGAGCCAGCGCGATGCCCAGATTGGCATGAGCGTCGGCGTAGTCGGGCTTCACCTCCAGGGCCTTCCGGTGATGCTCGATCGCCTCGTCCGGCTTTCCCGCCGCGGACAGGGCAAGCCCCAGGTTCGTCATCGCCTCCGCATAATTGGGAGTCAACTCCAACGCCTTCCGATAGTGGGCAACCGCCTCGTCCAATTTCCCCGTCATTGCCAGGACAACCCCGACGTTATTGTGGGCTTCCGCGTATTCCGGCTTCAATTTCAAAGCTCTTTCCAGGTGGAGGATGGCCTCGGCCGGCAAACCTTTCTGAGCCAGCGCCACCCCAAGATTACACTCGGCCTCAGGGTACTCCGGCTCGATCTCCAAAGCGCGTCTGTATTGCTCGATCGCTTTGTCCAATCTCCTCGCCCTGGCAAGGGAGAAACCGAAGCTGTTACGGCCGCGGGCATCTTTGGGGCTGAGGGCAATCGCTTTCGGCCACTCGGCGATGGCGGCTTCGTACTCGCCCTTGGCGGCGAGTCCCGCTGCGACGTCAAACAAACGGTAGAACTCGGTAGCAGGGGCGTCGATCTTCTGCAAGCCATCCGGCGGGATATTCACAAATTCCGGGATGTTCACCGCGCGGTTGGCGGCGGTGGCATTTTCGATCAGAATCGGCGGGCTGTCGTCGCCGTTCTCGTCGATGTGGGTGAGAAACATCTGCGTGTACGGCGAGCGGCTCTTTGATGAGAAGACCATCCAGCGGCCGTTGGGCGAAAAGCTGTGCCAGGAGTTCATCAGCGGCGTGTTGCAGCGCATCCGCCGCGCCGTGCCCCCGGCCGCCGGGACAATGCAGAGCTGGCCGTCGGGGCGCATCAGCATTCCGTTTCGGGCCTGCACGAACACGATCCAGCGCCCATCCGGAGTGATCTTGGGGAAGCTGTTGCTCATCCCATTCCGGGAGGCGCCGGCAATCGGTTCAGCACGGCCTCCCCTGCCGCCGTTGAAGGGGATTCTGTAAAGGTCGTACTGGATTGGGGGTTCGTTCGGATCGTTGGCATATTCCGCCGCCTTCCGGCCGTTCGGATACGGTTCCCGCGCTGCCGCCCGGACGAACACCAGGTAACTTCCGTCGGGACTCCAGACAGCGTTCGCCTGCACGTAGCGAGGGTCGTCCGCGCCCGGCAACGGCATTAGCTGGCCGGTTCGCTGGCTGTACCAGAACAGGATGCCACGCGTGGGATAAAACACTTGCAGGAAGCGGTAGTCCTTGAAGTTCGCCACGTAATATAAACGCAACTTGTCTGTTCCGCGCGGCTTGATGGTGGTCATCACGTGCTGCCCGTCCGGCGACACCTGCGACATGAAGCCCTCTCGGGCTTCGGAGGGAACCTTGTCCCGGAAGGTGCTCCACGCTATGACGTTCTCATTCCGGATGGACATCTGCGGCCGGACGGGAGCGATGGTATACAAGCCTTTATCGTTCTGTGGGCCATCCAGGTCCATGCCTAGCGTTTTGCCGTCGCGGGAGAAGGAATGGCAGTTGGCGCAAGTGTGGAGTCCCTGCATCAGAAGCTTGCTCCGAGGCTCGCTCACGTTGCGCAGACGCCACGCAATCAGGGGCACGGCTTTCGAGGCCAGGGGCTTGATCACTCCCTTTTCCGCCTCTGATGGCATCAGCGGAACGTCGCGAAAGAAGATCGGGGCCCCAACCGGCTCCGCCGCAGTCCGGATCTTCACGCGTCCCCGGCTGATGACTTCCCCGGAGTCGGCGGATTGGAATCCTTTGATGGTGATCGTAGCGGGATGCTGGACCGACCGTCGCTTAATAATCTCCCAAATCGAGGGCTCAGGTCGCCAGGTTCGCGTGCCGGCCTGTTGCGGCGTCAATTGAGGTAGTTCATTCGTGCTTGCCACGCAACGTTGGTCGATCTCCCCAATTCGCAAGGGCTCTCCCGCAGGCCCAACCTTAAGGGAAGACGAGCCATCTCCGAACGCAACCTCGATCTGCCACACGGCGGCAGCCTTGCTTGCGTCGCGCCACAGAAAAGTTGGTGCTGTGAAGTCTGGTGGAAAGATTGAACCGTCAGCCGGGTAATCCACTGTGATAGGCGCGATCTGAACCGTGGCCGGCGCGCTGGTTACGGGTGGAGTCAAGGCCAACATCGCCCAAGGGGACAGCCTCTCGCTGGTGCCTGGAGTGGGCGCAAACTCAGTTCGTCTTCGATCCGCAACGTTGTGGTTGTTCAGACCCGCAACAACGAGACACCACATCACCGCCACAAAAGACAGGATCCGCAACTTCCTCCCTCCAATGCGTGTGAGTATAGCACCAGCAACCCGTCCTCTGGCCTTCGCACCCAGCGGTCTGCGTCGAAGCGATGTTCTTCTCTTTTTATGGTGTTATTGTTCCAGTGGCGCCCCGCAGGCGAAATTCGAGGCGTCGTCGATGCTGCCGTTCCCCTTGTACCTCGCCACCTGAGGATAGGGACACAAAGGACGCGTGCGCACCACCTTTCCGTCGATTCTGCGGGAAGCGAGTATGCTGTCCGGCGTGGCACCTTGCTCCACCCACTGCATTAGCGGGGTGAGCATGTCGGAAGGACTGGCGCCGATGCCTCCGCCGCAGTGGCACACGCCGGGCGCCATGAAGAAGCGGAAGAACTCCGGTGTGGACGGACCCATGCGGTTGAGCACGCGCTCGTAGTAATCGATTCCGCTCAAGGGATTCAGCGCCTCGTCGGACCATCCGTACCACATCAGCAGCTTGCCGCCATGACTCTTGAACCGTGACAGGTCCGGGTTGGTGGCATCGACAACGTTCCGGATCCACTCCAGGCGGGCGGGATCCCTGGCAACGTCGAAATTCGCCAGCTTGTAATTGGGGTCTTTCTCCGGGAACGCCATATAGCGGAAGAAGCTCTCCGCGAAAGCCGCGGAAATGCTCTGGCCCTCATCCCTGATGATCCAGTTCTGCCAGCCGCGGTGGCCCTTGGCATCCGCCGCCTCGCCGCCCACCGGCCAGCCCCGCACGACGCGCTTCCCGTCCACCACCACATCCCCGTAAATTCTCTCCAGTGCACCGATCTGTGCAGCCGTGAAGCAGTTCGAGGAGTCCGTGCCCTCCGCGCACTTCGGCAGGTCGCGCGAGGGCCTGAAATCACATCGGCGCGGGTCGTCGATGAGCCCGTCTTTTAAGCCGTCCTTCGAGTCGCAGAGATCGTAGATGCGGTCGGCCAGAACGGAGAGCTTCTGGGATGGAATCGGCGCGGCGGCAAGCGCCTGCGCCGTGCAGGCGAAACGGATCATCATGTCGGTGAAAGCCAGTACGGGCGCGCCGGAGATGATCCCGTCGAAGTCTTCCGGGAAGCGTTGTGCCAGCATCAGCGCCTGCCGGCCGCCGTTGGAGCAGCTTTCAAAGTACGACCGAGTGGGTTTCACACCGTAGTACGCAGCGATCAGCCGCTTGGCCGTCACGGCGGTGACGTGGAGCGAACGGAACGCGTAGTCGAGCAGTTTCTGCCGGTTTATGGCGAACGACGCCCAAGGCTCCGCGGATGCCTCGTGGCCGGCGTTGCTGACTGCGGTGGCGAAGCCTCGGTTCACCTGCGTATTCCTGGCGCCGGGCTTCAACGGGCCGTCTACCGTGTTGCCCGCGTAGCCACCGTTGCCGGCCATGAAGAAACGGCGGTTCCACGCGGTGGGGAGATTCACCTCGAAGCGGATCTCGGGAAGAACCTGGCCCGTTACGCGGCAGTATTCCCGCGTGTTTTCACCGGCGGGGATGACCGTAGCTGTGGCTACCGTGAACTCGTACCCCGAGAGACTGTAAAGATCTGTGCAGGCGAGCTTGGGCGCCAGCGTAGCTTCTCCCGCGGGCGGACCCAGAGGTTCGGGCAAGGACGGCTGACACCAGGCACCGGAAGCGCCGAGCGTGAACACTGCGAAGGCGGCTGCGAAGATTCGGTAAGAAGTCATGGTGGCATTCTCTCCAGTTACTGCTCAGTTT
>ENA-UOYA01002996-UOYA01002996.1-activated-sludge-metagenome-genome-assembly--contig:-NODE-2996-length-15495-cov-7.476943_pt1 | contig 15495 bp, 13 predicted proteins | sample MGYA00238163_ERZ764804 | MGnify/ENA primary metagenome ERZ764804 (study PRJEB28919, sample SAMN05720223) | activated sludge metagenome | isolation source: Anaerobic digester | place: Hong Kong...
ATTCATTTGGCAAATGGCGAATCAATTTAAACGTCCGTGATTCAGTTCAGATGCTGAATGGTCATTATACTGGTGATGTATACTTCACTGAAAAACGTTAAGTATATATCTTGGTAACGCTAATACAACTGTACCCCACGGTAAGATAACATGGAAGGAGATATCTTTTTCTTCCTGTTATTTTATCAAGCATCCGAGGGTCGCCCATTCTATTTTAGTTGAATTATTTACGCAATTTGCTATCAAGCATCTAGGTCGCGTGGGTTCTATTTTGGCCTACAGTTTATTATTTTGACGCCTTTATTACAGAGCCACATTTGCGCACTACACACTTCTTTATATATGGTAAATAGGCTGGGTTGCGGCACCGGTTTTTAACGCACAAATCGACTGAAGAATAGGCCGGCTCAATTGCTTGATAAAAACAAAGGATGAAAAAGATCTTCTCATCCATGTTTCTATCTGTTGGGCACAGTTATATAATAACTACTTGTATATAAATGTTTAGGTTGTGCCGAACTGCCATGAGTCTTCAAATACCACGTCTTCGCGGAATTCTTGTGCTTTGAACAGTGTGACAGGTGAATTGTCGAGGGTTGAACCATTGTATAGGATTCTGTTGCCCCAGTCGGTTACCGCACTGATGATCCGGTGGCCCCATTCGTTGATTGATGAGTAGAAGTTGCGCATACCCCATTCATCTAGCCCAGGTTCATCTGGAATTTCATCTTGTACAAAGTTTATACTTTCATCAAATATATGGGCTTGAATGATTGTATCAGTATTGGTAGCGTATTCCACAAATACCTCAACGTGGAATGTGGCAGGTGTATCAGCATAGTTGATTACTTCGTAGAAGGTCTTGCCCTTACGAGTGATCCTAATGGCATCGTTGTATGTTTTGGTTGCAGAACCTAATGCATTAGTAACTGTTAACCCTACATCATACATACCATAGGTGGCAAATGAATGTGATGGATTTTCAGTGGTATATGTTATGCCATCGATTAACCAATTGTAAGTGCAGCCAAATGCAGGTGTTGATAGGTTTGTAAAGTTCACTGTATATGGTAATGCTGGGTTGATCACGTTTAAGTTGTTAGGTGTGAAGTATACCTCTGGTGGAGTTAGGATCTGTGTAACCGTCACGGTGGTTGTATACGTATCGTATTGGTATTGGTTAGATGTGTAGAGTGTGACCGTGTACGTTGCCGGTGACCAGTATGTATGAATTGGATTTTGTTCATATGAATGATTACCATCACCAAATGTCCAAAACCATTCGTCTACATTACCAGTTGATGCGTCAGTAAATGTTATTATGTTGTATGTTTGGTCTACACTAAATGATGCAACCACCGCCTTTGCATTAATTGTCACTCCATACGGTATCTCATAATATACATGAGTGGCAAATTCATTGTATCCTTCAGCCCAGACCGTGTAAGTTCCTGGGGTGTCATAGATATGGGTGGTTGCAAATGAAGTGATGTCATCGCCTGTATATGTTTCTCCATCTCCAAAATTCAATATAAAGTTATCCAGTGCATTGCTAATTGATAGATTATATGATACTGATAATGGATCGGATCCAGACGTAGGTTCGATGGTAATGTAAAGTAAAGGAGGTTCAATTTTTTGCTCACTTGACCATGATGAGTGTATTGGTTCAGTTTGTGCATATTTTCTAACTAATATCCAATCGAGTGTTATGGATGTTGATGTGGAATAACACCATATTCTAATATAATTTCCTGTTGGTAAGGATGATGGTGTTCCTGTTCCTGTCGCCAGCGTGGAATCTTTATATATTTTTGGATCTGTAACATAGTTATCAAATTCATAAATTGATGGGGAAGATAACGTCCAAGTATCAGTAATATATGGATCTCCTATCCCATATCCATTATGGAGATATGTTTTTGAATCATTTGCGTTTGTGTATAATCCAAATGTTCCCGGATCGAGTGCATCACTTGTAGTTAATATAATTCTTGTTTGAGCAGTAGATGTATTTGACGTTGCTCTTGAGTTGCATTTAAGTCTAATTTTATTTATATTTGATGATAATGGTGATGTAGTTGATAAACCGATGCCCCTAGCAGAATCATTAAATGTTTGAGTTAATGTAAGAAGACTTTCATTAATTACTGCTGTTCCAAGTCCATAATTATATCTAATAAGCGTTGGGTTCCATTTCGATGTATTAAGTGATATTCCTGTGAAATCATCGAAAAACTCAAATGTTGCATCACCATTGGATGTAGTTGATACATTTTCATTCCCATAATAGATCCAAATCAGTGTATCTGTAGTTATAAGTGGAATTTTAATCCAGAAATCAGCATAGGTGCCATTGTTGGCTTCCATCCAATATGGTAATTCATCAACACCATTACTCGCTACAAATCGTATATCATCATAACTTGCTAGACACTTACTACCAAGATAAACTGTATCACCAGTGGATGTGCCTTCAGAGCGATACACACGAATCTTGACTTGATAATTAGTAAGTGGTGTGTTACTAGTAATGGAATGACTACGTTTATAGTTCCAATTCAATAATAATATTTGTGGATAATATTTGGTTGGTTCATTATCTGGGGATATTTTTCTAATCAAGATCCAGTCATGTGCTTGACTAGTATCTGATGCATATTGATATAACCAGATTCGTAGTAATGTTGATGAAATAGAGTAACTGTGTGTTGTATTTAGTAAATTTGTAGTATCTCTATTTACAATGGATAAATTACTTGATATTCTTTGAAATTCATAAATATGAAATATGGATCCAGAGGTTGCTGTACCACTATTGGTTTCATTTCCATCTTTTATAGCATTTCCAGCATATCCATTGGCAGAACGTGAATACAATCCATTATTATTTCCATCATAAAACCCAAAAATTGAAACGTTGTCTAAAGCAGACCATTTAGATCGCATCCTAATAGCATATCCAATTGAAAAAGTTAATTTTGATGATATATAATCTGTAGGATCATCTATTCCGGTTAGGGTTAAAATACCATCTGTTATACTGTATGGTTGGTTGCTATTTCTAGTCCATTTTGTAGTAGTATCAAGTGTTCCACTGGAAAAATCATCAAAGAATGCAAAGGTAGTGTCACCACTACTCATGGCACTTGCTTCATCATTGCCATAATATAGGATGATATTAGTATAATCGTTTGCAATTATGCTTGGTATTTTAACCCAGATGGTAGCAGATGATGAATCGTATGATTCAATCCAATATGAGTATACATCATCGTCGATGGATGCAAATCTGATATCACGATAATCAGTTTCACAATTCTCACCAATGTATATATCATCACCAGAGTTTGTTCCGGTTGTTCTATGGATTATAAACTTGACTTGGTAATCAGTAAGTTCAGTTTTACTATATAATTGGATATTAATGGATTTATCCCAACCAGAAAGTGTCATGAGATATCACCAGTGATGTAAAATTGCATGATTATCATTGATATTATCATAGATATTTACATTATAAAAAGAAGTTGAATAGGTTATATTTAATTATGAAATAGTAAATCGTCTACTGCTGTATATTTATCAGGGTAGGTTCCACCCACAGCTAGTAATGAAAGTGTTTCCCCTACTTCCATTTCTTCAAATTCCCCATCAAATGTTGGTAATAACACTGATACCTTCAGGTTTTTTATTCTTATTACTCTATTAAAGCATCCTGGATCGCCAGAATGCTGCCAATTTTCATGATCATAAGTTAATTGTAAATAAAATGTATTCTGGGTATAATAACTATATATAAAATCACCTATTATAATTTCTAATCCCTCTTTTTTATAATCACATAATGGATAAGGTTCAATTGGGACACTAAAATATGGAAATTGGATTATTTCTCCGTTCCAACTCCTAGAAAGGTTAATATTGATAGATGCAGAACCACCTGTTATCCATTGATCTGCTAGATACTCTCTACCTATTAATGATGAACACCCTTCACTGGGGTTTACTTCAATGTCTCTTTCAAGATCAAATGATATTTTTAATAATGTGTGTACATATAACTTATTAGTATAATAATATCCTAAATTGTGGTAAATTCTTATAGTTCCAAAGTTTGGTGTTATGTAAAAAAGACTACCATAATAGTGGGTATATGTATTAAGTGGAAATTTGACTTCATAATTGTTAGATATATCTTCAGAGATTACAATATCATAATGAGATGGGGTATAGTTAATTAAACTTCCACGTGTTAAAATAATTGTGTTATCTGAATTCACACTTTCTATAATTGCTTCTCCTACAGGATCCGCTGAACTCACGCTGAAAAAATAAACTTTTTTACCAATAATTTTTAGGTATCTATTTGATCTGTATATTGACATACCATCTAATGTCGATATCTGCATTGCGAGTGGTCCAACTGGAATTGCTGCACCAAATGGACAAAATTCTGTATAGTTTATATGTTCTGTGTATGATTTCATGAAATGATCACTGCAGTTTGATTATCAAAAGAATGATTTACTATAAGGCATCTATCTCCATAGTGGAGTTCTCTACCAGATGATGCTGAAGACCACTTAACGTTTCCTGAAATTGTAGTAGTTTCATTTGTTACAGTTGCATCTATATAGATACATAAAGTTTCTGGTAAATTCATTGTTAGGTCGAGACTACCATTTAGTTTTCCATTCCATTTTGCAGTATATGTATTATCTTCGTTATGTGTGATATCTGTAAATGCTACCATATATTTATCACCATAATTAGTTCCTCTATTAATATAATAATCATTTCCAAGATACATTGAACGAAGTGTTACCACGCCGCTAAATGTAATTGTCATAGTTAAATCTATATATAAATCTATTAGATTTACTGCACTTTCTAATATAGTAAAGTATGTTATATGATATATGCTATATGGATCAGGTATAATGGTTCCTGTCAATTCAAAATCTCCATCTATAAGTGGCCAAATTTGATTTGAACTATCATCAGAAAAAATTGTATCAGGATCTATAATAGCAATGTTGTCTTCATCACTTATACTTATGATTTTTGCATATTGATCAATTAGCATTGAATTTACTTTTATTGTTTTTTCTATTAAATTTAAAAAACATGCATCTGTAGGAAGTATATGACCAGAAGTATGATGCAATGGAATTACTTTACCTTCATCGTCGTCATAAAAGTCGCTAAGGAATCCAGTTGCATAAAATCCATATGAATAATACTGATATAACTTCGTTTCTATACCTATATTTGCATATTCTAATCTTGATGCATTCGAAGTTGGGTATATCCAGAAAAGTAAATATGCATTTCCACTTTCAAATTTAAATTTGTACTCAATACATAAATTTTCAGGAATCAAAAGTATTGTTTTATATCCTAGTGATTTTACACCATATGGAATAATTTTTTTGTTCCAATTATCATATGTTTCAAATTCTACATCTAACTTTATTGTTTCATATCCAATGACTCTGACATGAACTATATATGAGTAAAGTGATGTAGAAATATTACAATATCCTTCACATATATCTGGACAATATTTACAACAATTAATTAATGTTAAAGATGATTTGTTTCCTTTTTCTTCAAACTTTGATATTAACTGCTCATTATGTGATAAAGTATTTCCTATGATTTCTGAATCAAGTTGTATCCATCCATCTCCCTCTGTATAACTTGAACCATTCCATGTATATGATGTATTTGTAGAAAGATCGATGTATGTTACTGTTTCTGAACCGGATTGTGGAAAGTCATACTGTGAGTTGAAATATTTGATATTATTTTTATTGAACCATAATCCGATATCATGATCTGGTAAAGCAACCTCTCCGTATGTTTCTATAAGTATTGTTTTTCTATCCCTTTTACATATTCTTACTTCGATTGCTGCGTATACGTCACCTAATTCTTGATACATAAAAAGAGTTATATATCCACTGTATTTATACCCAGTTTGGGTCATAGGAACAGCATCACCATAGGTAACAGTTGTTGATTTTGCTGGTGATTTTGATGTACTACCGAATACAATCGCAAACCTACGCAAATCTATATAACAATTATCACTAACTAATGTCCCATAGACTCGTTGTTCATTGCCTATGACCACCATTAATGGACTCCCTTAAAAAACATAATGTTATATAGTAGTTATGTATTATAGTATAAAAATGTTAGTGTTACCAGAAGCGGGTTGCTTCTTGTATCCAGTTATTAGAATTGTGTATAGATTGTAAGGTGGTTAATATGTTTTGATCTAGGTCACCAGATGATTCTATATTAAAATATATACCTAGATCATGGGCAATGATATCAATAAAATCATTGGGCAAACCTTCTTCTGATAAATCTCCAAGATGTTTTAATTTTTTGAATTTATATGCATCAAGCATTGCATCGAAATTAAATGGTTTTAAATTTAAACTGATCAATACTGATGAGAATGGGGCATCTTGTGATTCTATCCATGCACAACCGATGACTTTCTTACCATTAACAGTTAAGTAATTTAACTCAATGATACGCGAGTCAAGTCCTTGATTTATACATGTTTGTTTAATACACTGGAGAATCTCTTTCATGAATCGAGTAGGTAATTTATATGGATATGGAAAATGAACTCGCATGAGATGTACATTTTCATAATACATAACTCCGCCATTTCCGGTATATCGCGATAGATTACGTGATTCTACATCAGTTATATAATGCTCAAATTGTCTATCATAGCCACAACTAAATGAATTGTCGTTACATAGGCCGTATACGATAGCGGGAGTCTGCTGTAATATTGGAACATCAATCGCAGCAAGTATATTTCTAGTTGTATCTGTACCAACGTTTATGATCATTTTTATACCTCCACATATGTTCCTACAGATTTCCACGATATACTTGTATCAGTTGCACCAGTTGCCTCGCACTTAACATAATTATAGTATGTATCATAACTACCTGTGGCAAAATCTATTTCCCACGATGTAGCACCCGATGTTTCATGAAGCACTTCAGTCGTTGCAAACATCATTGAAATGTCTGTATCATATCCTACAATGAGTTCTGTTTTCCATGCTTTTACATCATCTGTTGATCGAGCAATTGTTTTTATTTCAATGTTATATGCATGAGCGTCTTCTTTGAGGCTGACGAATCTACGTTTATGCCCAGTGCTTGCAGTTTCATCATCCATTGTCCAGACAAATCCAGAACCAAGGAGTTCCGTTGCAGTATCATCAGTTGTTGAACCTTCCCATGTAAAGGATGGAATGATGGTATCTGATCGAATTCCTTGTGGATATGCTGAATAATCTGTTGCATATGGAGAATTACATACAAACATTTTGTTGGTATCTTGATCATATATAAAACATCCTTCATACCAATATTCTGTCATTACTGTCATTTTATATCACACATTTCCTATAACATCCCATGATGAGCCATTGTAACGCACTATTGTTCCAAATGGAAATCCTGCAAAATCTCCTGATGGTGATATTCCAACCATATAAGTTGCTCCATTGTATGTTGATGGTGGAGTATTGCATATACCGTTAAATATAACTACGTTTTTATATACATAAGAATATTCACCATTAAGTTGTGCTGCATTGTATGCATTTGTTATAGTAATGTTTTGTGGGGTATATCCTTGCCATAAGTCAGCATCTAATCCACTTCCATACCCATCAACATTTTTGATTTTATTTAATACATCCAAATCTTCATAGTCGGATATTGCGACATAACCAGTATGAGTATGATCACCATATGCAGCAGTTGTATGATCTGTTCCAAAATTAACATTGAATGCAGAATTTTTAGGAGATATTATTGGTTCATATACACCAATGTGTAAATGATTTGTAGTTGCAAAGTCACTTGGTGCATAGGTACTATCAGATAAAATTTTACCTGTTACATCTAATATAGGGAAGTTTCCAGCAGTTGCACCTTCTGGTCCAGTAACATCACCATAATCTGTTGGTATATCACCTGTAGTGGCAAAGTCACTTGCATCTAAATTATCTAGTTTATCTGCATTTGTGGCAGTGGCAACTGATAATTGATCTTCTGATTTACCATTTAGCGCCAATGCATTATTTGAAAGTGGGGCATTTGTCCCAACTGGAGGTTTAAATACTCCCATGTTTACCATCCTTCAAATGTTGTAACTTCCACATAGATTGATGTTCCAGCACTGGCAAGTCCTCTAATTTTATATCCAGTTGGGATATAGTGCTTTGATGTATCAGATATTCCATCATATGCTGCGATAGATTGACTTGGAAACAAACATGCTACATGATTATTGCTTCCATCAGTCATCCATAATTCACATGTAACTGGTCCAGATGTTGTATTTACAGCCTGCACTAATAATGTCATGGCATTACTAGGTGCTGTATAAATATCAGCCTCACTTGTTGTAAGAGTAAATCTACTTCCGTTCAATGTTTTTACCATAATTTAACCTCCAAATGCAATAGAGTATGCAAGTGCATCATCTTCTGTTACGTATATTGCATGGGTGTGATCCGCAGTTGCAAAATCATTTACATCATACCCACTATCAGATATTGATTTACCATCAGTTGAATTAAATGTAACAATGTTCCCAATTACTGATGTTGCCGGACCAGTTACATCCCCAGCACCCGATCCTGTTACAGTTTGCCACGTCCCATCATCACGTAGATACTTCGTAGTAGTATTTTCGAGTATTGGTAAAAACCCACTTGTAGTTGCAGTTGCAATTGCATGGGTGTGATCCGCAGTTGCAAAATATGTTGAATCATAACCATCTAACTTATCTGAATCTACAGCAGTTCCATCAGATGCAAGATATCCAGTATGAACATGTTCAGTTGTGGCAAATGATGTAGCGCTATAATTACTATCAATGAGATCGCTTCCAGTGGTACCAAACGCTACAAAATTATTGGCAATTCCACTTACTTCCATTACAAGGAATGTATCAGCATGGTGACCATCGAGTGTATCTGCATCTAATCCACTACCATCTCCATCATTATACTCGGTCCAAACTTTGTTTCCATCGCTGAATAGATCAGTTCCATTAGAGGTAAGTGTAACAGTTGTTGCTTCTGTTGGGAATCCACCAACATAAACTGTACCAAATGATGCGTAATCAGCGGTTATAGATTCCATTGTGGTTGGAAAAGTTGGCTCGGCCCATGTCCCATCATCACGATGGAATAGACCAGTAGGCATGGTGGCTGCTTGTAACTCATTGGGTTTTAAATATATGACTGGATCCCAGCCACTACCGTTAAACTCTATTGATTCACCGACATTGAAATTTGATAAGTTAAAGTCTGTTCCAAACCATGGTAATGTTGGGAATGATGTTGCCCCATCGCCTATTTTGAATCTACCAGTTGGAATTTGAGTTATATTATCGATCTCAATGAGTAATGTACTCGTTGGAAATACGCTTGTATTTGATTCCCAGTTGGATACAGTGTCAAAACAGTGTTGAAGGCGATAGATCCACTTGTCAGTTGATTCACAAAAGATTAATAATTCATTATTTGCTGGTTCTCTATTTGATTGGACCTGCTTATTACGAATGGCACTTGATCCTTGGTAAGTTAAATTGCTCCAAGTATTGATGCCATCACCTAACTTGAACCCACTTCCATCAGCATTTACTGCAAAGACACCATATGGTATGATTGGATCGTGTGCTGTAAAGTTTGCCACTGTCTCAACAAATACATTATCAAATGGTCGAAACAACTGCATCACTCCTTTGTTATGATACCATCAAATGATACTTGAATTGTTGAGCCACTTACATTCTTGAGCCTATAATATGATGAAGTATTGCAATGGTAGGTGTAAGTATGAAGCGAAGTGGATGTTGTGCAATCTAGTATATCATTTGAACCATCTGAATGGTATAACTCACATGTATAACCAAATGGTATTATAATATTGTTGATCATCCATTCAATGCCAGCAACACTGGGCTTGATATCCATGTATTGACCATTGAGGAGTGTTACTTGGTTATAAGCCATATCACCGCGTGTCATGGGTCGATGCCTCCCACAAAGATTGATCTATTGTATAAAGTAATCTTAATGGACATGTCTCATCCTCGACTGGCCACTACACGCCATATATAACCATAAGTTTCAGCATTTACAACATCCCAAGAGCATGACACCTGACGAGCACCCATGTTTCCATCAGTAAGAGCATCATGGAGACCAAATTCACATAGGGTGTAATCGCCTGTTGCAGTTCCAATACCTGTGAAGACGGCTGTGTCGTTAGTGCTGTATGTTGTATCGAATGACTTAGTAAGTGGAATCCTTGACATGACTGGTGACTTGAGATCAGTAAGGGTGTAATCTGTTCCACTTGTACCGTCGATTCCTTGACTTGCATAACCATATTTGGTTGAGATATATGCTGCAAAGTCTGCTACGGCATAATCAGTTAATGCATCATCAATACAACGATATAGTCCAAGGGCTTTTAATATCTTCTCAAGTGGGTTAAGGTTGTATTTTGTCTCCAAGTCTTTATAACCTGCTTCAAGTAAATCTACCTCGGTAATTGGCTTGGAAGTGTCCAACTCTCCATCTATTCTATACAATTCTAACTTATCTGTGAATGCACCTTTACTCATCATATTATTCTTCACCTACAAATCCTGGGATATCATCGTCATTGACCACGTATACGTGTTTATAAACATTATATTCGTATTTGAACTTTACCTTATATTTATGCTTTGTGGGGTTTTGCATGTTTATTACATTTGGAGTTTTACCATCGATGTAGAATATTTTACCAGACCGAACACCGTCAGCAGCATGTGTTAATTGATCACTGAATTTCACTGAACCTCCATTGTATATAGGTATCAAATTTGGATACTTGTTAATTGAGAAGTTTATGTAATACAGGGGTTCTTCTGCAATGGATTCAAGAACTGCTGCTTTATCATATGTTTGCCACAATGTCTCAAAGAATATAGGATCGATTGATCCTCGTGGAATTTTTACAGTGGCTTCAAATTTTTTTGTTATATTGTAAAAATGAACATATTTCATATAGGTTGCAAGTTCATCTTCTGTAACTTGATCATCGATGGATGTGTTTGGTTTTGTGGTTATAACAAATACTGCACGTTGATCGTCAGGGTCAAGATCATTTGCAATCTCAACATTGATAGTTCTATAATGTTCATCCTGTGCTACAGTCGGTCCATCGAGAACAATTGCTCGATCTCCTTGCATCCATCCATTTTCAGTGATACGTATGAAATCTTCAGATTTCAATTTATGATCAACGGATTTATACAAACATGTTGGAAAGTCTGGACCATCCATACCACTTACTGGTTCTAATAACACGGTAGTTGGGAAGTAATAATCACCACTTTTGTTATATTCATTCCATTGTCCATATACTTTGATTATTTGGGATGGTTCTGTTTTCTCATACCCATCTACTATAGCAAATACTGGATAGTCAAGACCTACTAATCGGGTTTCATTTGCACCTTTTGGTAATGTATACATTCGTGATCTTTTTTCACGTTTGCCCCCAGACGTTCGCATATTCATAAAGATGTCGGTTGGATTGAAATTCCAAGTCCATCGAATGGTTACATTGGTTAGTAAGACTCTACTTGTATCTTCATTTGATAATGTGAATTTGAATTTTGGTGGCGATAAACAAGCACGCCTTATTGCATAACCCAACTTTGGATCGTTGTACCACACAAGTTCAAATGGTGGCATTTCTGACCATCCACCAATATTGAATGTGTGATCATACCGGGTATAATCTGCACTCTCTGGAAAATTTACCTCGCTATTATCTGAATTTATAATATTCTTGATTATCTGGGAATCGTATGATAAATTTCCTTCATACCAAGTAGGCATGCTTGGAAACATCATTCCCATGTCCCATTTTACATCAAATTTACCGTCTTCATTATCAGTTTCACCAACACTAAATTGACAGTATACTTGTCCACCGGTATAAAATGCAGGGATAAATTCAAGATTTGATAAATCGCAATCTGATATTTCACCAGATTCAATGACGGTACTCTTCACGGTATCTTTATCTATTTCAAATGTTATGGAAGAACTACCACCAATCTCAACATTAATTAAGTTTATAAATGATGTAACTGTACTTGTATATTTGGTTTTATCGTTAGGTACGAACTTTGCTAATTCTTCAACTGATGCAGTAAGTGTAATATCACCGGTGCATTCTGCTGGTATGATAATTGGTCTATCTCGAAACACATCAAAGGAGTTCAAACCATCGGATGGTGGTAAATCATTTGGATCAGTTAGTGTAAAGGATCTATGCCATATCTTTTCACGACCATTTTCCCAAAATGCAACCTCGACTGAAAAATTGCCATATGTTTCAAATGTATGTGATGCTGTTAAGCCTCCACCAGATATACGATATCCATCACTAAAGAGCCAATAACGAACAGCAATATAGTATGGTAATTCAATCACGCAAGTAACTGTTTTATCTTCTACTGTAACTGTTAGTCCCATATGGTGTCACCTTTATACATCTGTACTAATTGTTTAATCGCGGGCTGGCAATGCATAGAAATTTGTTTCGGAATCATTTGTTTCAGTTGGGGCTGGACACCCATCGTAGCGTTTAAGTGCAGTGCGATAGATGTCAAAGATACTAAAGTATGTAGAACCAACAGTACATTCAGTGTAAGTATCAGTAATAACCATTTCACGGATTTGCCAACAAGAATCTGATGGATCTTCAGTTGGATCCTGATCAACCCCTCCACGATATGGTAGTATGGGTGTGACTGTTGAATCACCAAGCCCACTAAACACATCACCATCACGGAACTTGACAGTGCCCGCTGGAAACTTTACCTTAAATGTATCACGGTTGGCTAATCTTATATCATTGTAGATTCGTCTTGCAATCGATAAGAGTTGTTCATTGGTTAAATCACTACTAAATTGATATTGTATATATGATCCTGTGTTATTTCCTGGTGGATATCGTGTTGGATTATTTGCACTACTATCCATAAGTATTACACCATCTGCCTGATATTCTTCAGCCAATGATTGAATTTGTTCACTATAAATAATGTAATCTGTGGCTGGATCAATTGTTACAATATTTCTATAGAATCCATATTCTAAGTGACCAGTGTTATTATCAAACCACGTATGGAGACCACATTGTTCATTTAAAACGTTATCAAGGGCTTTACCAACTGTAAATCCAGATAATATTTGTGGTGGTAGATATGCATCATCTTCACGACCCGGTAACCAAGGGGAAGCCCCCCATTTGCCAGTTTTATCATTACCAGGGCCCGGTTTGTATCCCTTAATGGGACTATCCTGATAAAATTTTAATATTGTGCCAACGATTTGTTGTAAAGTTAATTGCACTCCCTTGTATGGATTCGGGATTCGTATACGAGGTTTGAATATTCCAGCACCTAACTTGGCACATGGTTTTCTATATAATAATGTTCCAATTTCTGTACACTCATATTGTATGGCAGAATTTGATGAATTTGATACATTTGTTACAATTCCATAAAATACTGCATTCGATTCATCTGTATCACAATAGATTTTTAGAATATCTTCCTTCTCATAAGTTTTATATGGTAAGGTGAATCGTGCTCTATTTAGATCATGAAGAGTTGTTTCTATTTTTGGATTATTTATGTAGACTCTTCCACTATTTCCTTCCTTAATAACAAAGAACTTAACATTATCCTTGACATTTGTACCCACACCATTCTCATATAATTTTAACTCATTCTTTGTAACATCCCAGACATATCCTAATTGTAATTTGAATCGCCACATTCCACCTTCTGTTGCCTGACGATCCCATGTAATATTATTAATGGTCCAAAGAGCGTCACCAAGTTCAGGCAATCCATCACCAATAACCTTTATTGCCATTCCATTAACAACGTATCCAGACAATTTAGTATCTTGAACTGATATAACTTCCATTCCTTCTCTAACAAATACCATTGATCTATTTTTATATGTGCCAGTTATATTTGCAACTCTCCCATCCTTTCCTTTAACTCCAAATGGTGTGATATGCGGAGTCTCTCCATATGCAACTACATTTGTTAATGCTTGGGTCTGAACACTTATATCCTCAATATTAACAGGTGGAGTAATCCCAACTGATGACCATGTAGACTTACCATCTGATGATTTCATCTCTTTGTATATTTTAAATGATACCATGATACATCACCCATACCATCGCATAAGGACCATTTCAAACAATATTAAGTCTGGTTTTTGTTTACTTCGCTTTATTTTAAACATATCAACGAGCCATTTATTTGGTGATGACCACGTTACAAGTTCTGGAACATCAGAACTTTGACATACCAAGATTGAACATGGTAAAAATTTATTATAGAGTGTGTTAATAGCCCTGCAATGTGCAGTTTCTTCTAACAAATTCTCAACATCTGCAATGTGGCAAAGTATGCCTTCAAGTTTTACTGTCTCTGGTTGGTATCCAAGGACGATTGATTGGGGTGCAATTGTCTGACTATATGAATCAATGGTTTGTTTATTAACTTGACGAGTATTTGATGAAAGTGTTACATCTACTGTATGTGAGCATATTTCTGTTTCATTATATCCTTTATGGCCATTTTGTCCATCTTTAGCCATAGTGATATTTAATGCATATTCAGTAAATGTAGTAGCCATTATAATGAGGATTCAATTTACAATATATAAAAGGGGTGTTGTGTATAATTATGTGACTGTTCCCACAGATAAATCAGTGAGCTTTCTTGAGCAAAGTCCCGTAAAGATAATTACGTAAAGAGAATGATCTTAATGTACTATTCTTGGCTGATTCTGCCGGATAATACTTGGGAGATCTCTTTCTATTTGTGAAACTACTTCATTTGCAATTTCATTCTTGTCAGAACCTTGTACATTAATACTTATCTGGATAGTTTGTGGTGCAGATGTCTGAACTGGTTGTTGCTGCTTGGTAACTTGTGATAATGCCGTTATTTCATTTGTAATCATCTGTTGTTGTTCAGTTAATGCACTCTTCCATGTATTTTCCATGGTAACTTCAGGCATTGAATAATTTCCACCTTCATTCATACCAAAGCCATACTTGTTGCCATTTGGATCTTCAAAGTATGAAGTGTTACCTGTCTGTCCGGGTGTCCACCAACCAGAATCCATATTTGGCATGGTATATTCTTTACCATATGTTTTAGATCCTTCAGTTAGATCGGTATATGAAAACAATGGTGTATTAACGGCTTGTTCAGCCTGTAAACGTGCTGCTTCTATCTGTCGTTCGATTTCACTATTGTTGTAGCCCCATGACCAACCAGAAGTATCAATACCAGTCGTTGGTTGCTGAACTTTTCCCATATATTGCCAG
>ENA-UOYA01002997-UOYA01002997.1-activated-sludge-metagenome-genome-assembly--contig:-NODE-2997-length-15488-cov-5.018726_pt1 | contig 15488 bp, 11 predicted proteins | sample MGYA00238163_ERZ764804 | MGnify/ENA primary metagenome ERZ764804 (study PRJEB28919, sample SAMN05720223) | activated sludge metagenome | isolation source: Anaerobic digester | place: Hong Kong...
GTAGAGAAAGTAAACTTTATGAAGAAAGAGCGAGAATATGGTGACCCGGAAGTGTCAGGTGCACCGAACGGAAATTATGTTGTATTACAAAATGAGCCAGTGAGTGCACATCAATTTTATATGGTTCGTTTTCTTGGTGGAGATGAGGTTGAACAGAGTCAAGCGATAATGGTGTTGGGACCAATGGCTGGAACAGGGACAATGGAAGCAAGTTTGCGTTATGTTGATTTTGGGTATGCAAAAGGGAGAGGCACACGACTATCTTTAAAAAATGTGGTAAAATTATTTGTTGAACAGTGTATATTTAAACCAGAAGAGAGTAGTTCTTATTCAGGAGGAGCAATCGCCGTAAGTGCAAGCAGCCCAACGGCAACAGATGGTGGCTCACAAGTAGTATTTTATAATTGTTCTTTTCGTAGTGGTAGTGCAAATTTGTTTGACAGATTAGGTGAAGATACACATATAACCCCTAATGTGTATCGCTTGTATAAGCCTATATTTACAGGCGCGTGTGGAGAACGGGCTTTCAATATTCAGCAAAGTGGTGCACGCGTAGAGATATTAGGATTAGAACCGGGGACTGATTGGTTTAACCCGAACGATGATGTAGTGCCTTCTCCAATATACTGGGTAAATATGGATGGAGTAACTGCAAATACGGGCACTTATGCACGAATTTTACGAGGTTCAATAAAATTTTATCGTGCAAAAGGGACTATCCGACCGTATGTAGGTTATGCCATAACATCATTAGGTGGGGATTTAACGGGTCCCGTTGTAGTGGAGATGGATTCGTGTTGGTGGGGGTTTGGAGCAGGGACATTTCGTTCTGCTGCTATAAGTGGCAATTATGGACCTGAGTTGACTATTACCAATACCATTTTCTATGGTGGGGGCGTGTTATCTTATATTGATACACGCGGATTCAGTGATGCTTCAGCCCCTTCCGCTTATGCCACCATTCGCCTTCGACATGTAACTTTAATCGGACCTGAAGCAAATCCTGTAACAAATTGGCTTATACATGGTCGTAGTGGAGATACCTTATATTCAGCAGGAACTATTTTTGATGCACCTAACGCCTCAAACATTACGCCTGTATGGGAAGCGGGATATGAATGGAAAAATCTGGCGTGGAATAGAAATGATTCAGAAGGTAAAGGGGGATTTGAATCTCCGCCAAATGAACAAATAATAATATATGCCGACCCTAAATTAAATGATGTTGGCAAATTGCAAACAGGAAGTGGTGCTTTAGGTCGTTCAGGTACTCAAGATACAACCACAGTGGATTTTGAAGGGCAAGAGCGACCAACTCCTTCTTTCTATGCTTCGCCCGATATTGGTGCAGATGAGGCATTTTTCTCTCCGACAGATATTATTTCCAACCCGGAAGAGATAGAGGTCGTGGATAGTGTAGATGCCGGGACTGTTGTGGCAGAGTTTACTGTGCTGGACCCTGACCCTGAAGAACCACATTCTTTGTCATTAGTACAAAATGGGAATGGTGCTTTTCGTTTAGATGGAAATCAATTGGTGGTAGATGACCCATCGGGATTAAATGGGAGTGTAGACCCTTATTTGACGGTTCAGGTCTGGGCTGCGGATACTACGGGTTTGCATTATGATAAATATTTTCAGGTGCATGTAATAGATGCAACACCGGCGTATGTGACTTCTGTGGAAGTAACGCAAGCACTAGAGGTAGAAGTCAGTTTTTCTGAGCCAATGAGTTTAACGGGATTAGATGATGTTAACAACTATATAATATCAGGAGACGGTAGAGGAACATTGTCAGAGCACCCTGCACATGTCACAGTAATAGACGATATGAATGTTCGATTAAATTGGGATTCAGGTGAGATGAAGAATGGCGGTGATGTAACCATAACCGTTAGTGGTGTGTTTGATAAGCAGGGAAATCCATTGGGAATGCCAAATAGTGGAACAGATTTTGGCAGTGGTATAGGTGGCTATCCACCTGAGTTGGTTTCAATAGAAGTAAAAGGACCTCGTTTAATATATGTCGTTTTTTCAGAAGCAATGCGAGAAACAGGGGAGGAAAGTGCACTTAATCCTGCAAATTATAAATGGTGGATTGACTCACCTCCGGGAAGTTCTCCATCAACGGTTCAACTTGTGAGCACCTTTCCAATAACTTATGCCTTATCCTGGTCCTCAGGTGTTGGAATTGCAGAAGGACAGGAGGTCACAGTTCAAGTCATGAATGTTCAAGATTTAGCAGGCAATTTAATAAATACTCTGCGTAATACTGCTTCAGATGTGTTTGATGCAACTTTACCCCGGGTCTTATCTATTTCCGCTGTTACGGAAAGGTCTATCCGAATTCATTATAGTAAGGAGATGGGAAGTTCAGTTTATTTTATTGGCAATTACACGCTCAGTAACCCCTTAGGCGGCTCGGGAAAAGGAACATTAGCATCCCGTCCCTCGCGAGTTATTGATGACCCTGAGCCGACATATTATATTCTTGAATGGAATGAAGGAGAAATGAAAAACGGTTCGCTTCTCCAAATAGAGGTTCAATATGTCCGCGACAGTTTCGGAAATTTGATTGACCCCGATTATGATACCGTCCAATGCTATGGTTTAGGTGTTCCTCCTTATGTTGTAGATGTTCGTATAGTAGATTCCAAAAATATTCGTGTTCTATTCTCAGAGGCAATGGAAACAATGATGACTATTCCAACAAGATATAGTCTGTCCGGTCCTGGAAAGGGGTCTTTAACAACGGCACCTGATTCTGTCCAAAGAGTGGAAGAGGGTAATTACTTATTGACCTGGAATACAGGCAATATGTTAGAAGGAGAAGATATAACTGTTGAGGTATTGACAGGTGTAGACCTTGCAGGGAATACCCTTATAGAGCCCAAGAGTAAAGCAATAACAAGTCGTATAAAAGTTTTGTCGTATATAATCGGAGGCAACTTTTATATTGGGGATACAGTAACTCTATCCTTTAATTTTAATGGCGGTGATAGTGGATTGCATTTCCAATGGTTTAGGGATGGTAGCCCGGTAGGTCCCAATTCTAATGAATGGGTTATCGCAAATGTAGATTCACAATATACGGGTCAATACAGATGTCAGGTAAGCGATTCAAGAGAAGAGGTTGTCTACACCAATTATGCTAATCTGGCTATATATCCTCATATCCAGATATTGAATCAACCCGAAAATACTACCGTGGCAGATGGTGATAACTTTGTCCTGAGAGTTGAAGTTTCAGGAGGTATTCCTCCACTAACTTATCAGTGGAAAAAAGATGGTGAAAATATTGGGATGGACGAGCCAGAATTCATAATTACGGAGATGGCACCAGAAGATGAGGGCATATATTGGTTAGAAATTTCAGATGAAAAGGAAACAGTTTCAACTACACAAGTAAAAATCAAGTATAGTAAAGGGATTCCTGCAATAGATACAGGAGGCATGATATTTTTGGGAATGATAATTATTACTGTGAGTGTAGTTGCATTAAGAAGGAAAGCAAAGCCTTTTAAGGGTTAGGAAGAGCAAAACTTCTTCTATATATATTATTCCCAGTGAGGTTTTATACTTTCGCTGTAAGAGATGGGTCCTTCTGCATCCTGAGGTTTGATTTCAATATCCATGTTGCCCAATAGAGTCCCTTCTGCAAGGTATAAATCTGTAATCGCTTTTTCATAAGAAATCTGTGCTTGTAGTTCCATTGTTTTTGCCATGGTATAATCTGTTTGCACCTGTAATACACGCCAACTGGTACTTACACCTAATTTAAGCCGTTTCTCTTCTGCAATCACATTTGCCTCTTGTAATTTTCGTGCTTGCCGATTACTTTCGACTAAGATTCGGTTCGTTTCTACATTCCGTACAGCAAGATGAACTCCCATCATAACCGTTTGTTCAATCTTCTTTTTCTGTTCTTCCATCTCTCGTTGGGTGAGTCGTGCCCTCTGGAAAGCACCTCTACCCGCGCGATTTCCAATGGGAACAGTCGCCTTTATGCCGTAAGTATAATAGGTTTCATCATCATCACGAATTCCATAAAACATTTTCGATACGGAACGGTCTCTACCTCCCTGTCCATAACTTCCAACAATATCCAATTGAGGCAGCATCTCATTCCTTGCTTGCATGACTTGTAAATCTGCAATATCTATTTGCAAGGCAGCCATAGCAATTTCAGGGCGGTTTTTTAAGGCTTTTTCAACAGATTCGTCAACATTGGGAGCAAGTTTGGATACATCAAAACTTTCATTTTCAAAGCTATGCGGTCTGTCCGTTGGAACAATAAAGACTTTAGAAAATAGATTATCTTCTCTCATCAAGAGTAAATTTTTCAATATATCTGAGGCGCTTTCTACTTGTGCTTGAGCAGCCACCAATTCGCTTTGTCTTGTTGCAACCCCTGCTTTTGCCTGTAACACCTCTATATCCGCAGCAGTACCAATTTCTCTGCGTTTTTCACTTATGGATAAGAGTCGTTCCGCATTGGCTAATGATTCCTCCCGAACTTTGACATTTTCCATTGCACCCACTAAATCCCAGTATGCTTTGATAACATCGGCAACGGTATTCATCACGGTCATTGTTAATTGGGCTTCTCCAGCCTTTTCCGATTTTTTTGCCATCTCAATATTTACAGTATTTACCTTAATACCGAAGCCTTTAAGTAAAGGCTGGGTTAGTGTAAACAACAATTGTCCAGCATAGTCTTTCGCAAAATTTGAAAAAGAGGTTTCTTCGATACTGGTGTTAAATGTGATGGCATATTGTGTGCCCAATTTAAGTTTTCCCCCTACACTTGTATCAATTAGAGTCTGGTGGGTTTCAACGCTATTGATTCTAGCGTAAGCCTGAATTTCCTGGCTGGCAATGATAGATGCGTAATTGTATTGAGCCGAGGTTTGCCAGAAGGGGTCAAACATCCCGCGTGCAGTTAATTGGTCAGCCTGAGACTTTTTGGGTTCTAATCCACTTATGACAATGTCTGGGTTCTGGGTCAATGCGGTTTCTACACATTCTTTGAGAGACATTCTTAAAACAGCGTTGGGGCCACGACGCTCTTCCGTTGCTTTGCGTAAGGCTTCCAGGTCAATCAAGTCAACAGAGATTTCCTTTTGCAGATTTAATTCTTCGCCTTCTTTTACCCCATTTGTAGACCCCGTTAATTCTTTCGGTACATTTAAAGCATTTTGCTCTGAAATAGGTGGAGGAGAAGTTGGAACTATTGTTTGTTCTGAATTTTGTGAATATGCAAAAGATAAAGGAAATAAAAGTGTGAAGATTGGAATAAAAACATATTTCTTTGCATAATGATACATTCTGTTTTTATTTATAGCCATATAAAACTTTCCCTTGCGTCTGTTATAAATTAATTATAAATATTTGACCTATTGTAAATAAAAAATGTGCTAAAATAAAGTTGTTGTATTTTATATCTCAGTTTAATACAAAAGAGTGCCGCTTTCAAAACTATGAGTTTATGTACTATCGTGTATGACTAAGATAAAATCAATCGCCTTTTTCATTACAAAAATTACATATCAAGATAGAAAGGCCAATTAAAAATTAACTCTATATGAAGATAGATAATCCATTTCAAAAGCTTTTAATTCTATGGGGTATAATAATTTTTAGTTTTTTAGTTTTTCTGGGTGCCCATGCCTATATCTCAAACTACCAAAATTTTATTAAACCAGAGAATTATGTAATTAGGGCAAAATATTACTTAGAGCAGGGAGATATGAATACGGCTCTTCGTGAGATAGAGCAGGGTATAGATATTTTTAGACCTGCAAGTGCTGAATCGTTATCCCTATTAAAAAAAATGAAAGAAGGTAAAGCAGAAAGAAGTTATTTGGAAGAATTAGGGAAAAAGTATCAAGTAGCCAATATCCTTGAACAATGTTATGATTCTACGGGAAATCAAGTCATATTTGATAAACAAATTTTAAGTAATAGATTTTTCTTTTCCCCACTATCGAAGAATGCCAGGATAAAAATCCGTGCTTTCTGGAAATTGTTAGTAAAAAACACATGGAAGTGTATGCAAGAGTATGAATTAACGGAAGAGCAAATTATGAATTTCTGTTACTATGCGGGTGGAGTTTTTGCAACTAATTCAGCAGTAGGAAATACAGGATTTTTTATAGACGATGACTTATTCGTGGTTAGTGAAGGGGCAGGAAAGGGGAATGGTGCTCAAATCTGGTTTCAAGACAGAAATTATGGAGGGAATCGTCGGGGTCTTTATGCTCTTATCCTTACCCCTTCGCCATGCAAGGTATATCGTTCAGACCGATTTGATATATGGGAGAGTCATGAAGCCGCAGTAAGGATGGAACATTTTTTAGAGGAAATTCCAGCAAACCATATAGGGGTGTTTGCTGTGGCAGATGAAGCATCGGAAAATATGACTGAACAGTTAGAACAAATGCTAATTTCGTTTGGCTTTTCAAAGAAGACTTATGTTCAGAGGGAATTAAAACTATTTGGTTTTGGATATGCCTTTGCGGGTATTGGTGTAAAAGGTGCAAAAGAAGGGACAGCCCTTCAAAACTGGGCAAAATATGAACCCTCACAAAAGGAAATCCCTGTAGCAATATGTGGCATTTTGAAAAGAGAGGGGGAGGAAAAGCGATGAAATTACAAGGATGGTCTTATGTAGCAATTTTAGGTGTATCCTTTTTTACAACATTAATCCTTGTTCCTGTGTTTCGCTGGCTTGCTCTTAAATTGGGTGTTGTAGATATGCCCGACCAGAAGCGAAAAGTGCATAAGAAACCTATCCCCTATCTGGGAGGCATGGCTTTTTACATCGCTTTTTTAGTGGCTTGTTGTTTTATTGAATGGATGTATCCGCAGATGTTTGATGAAAAGTTGACCATTATTGCAATTGCAGGGACGCTTATTGTGTTAATGGGTCTTTTAGATGATTTAATCTCTATTCCTGCAAGCAGGAAACTTATTTTTGAATTACTTTTAGGAATTATCCTGTTTTTCTGGGGATTTAAGACAACAACTCTTGCACACCCATTAGGCGGTGTATGGAATATAGGTTGGCTCGCCTTATTCGTAACCCCCTTGTGGATTGCGGGTGTGATGAATGCAATTAATTTTTCTGATGGACTGGATGGACTTGCAGCAGGCCAGGTGGCTATATGTTCTGCAACCATTTTTGCAATTGCGTATTATAACGGACAGGTGTTCAGTTGTTTGGTTATGAGCATATTGATAGGTTGCACCCTTGCCTTTTTGATTTACAATTCACACCCTGCTTCCGTATTTATGGGTGATACGGGTGCTCTCTTTTTAGGCTTTGTGTTGGGCTGTGCTACCCTGGTTGAACGGAAAAAAGGCGTTACTATTGTGGCTTTGACCGTGCCGATGGTGGTGCTTGCCGTTCCATTCTTAGATACCGTATTGAGTTTCCTTCGCAGGATGCAGAGGGCAAGGAAAGGCGGTTTTTTCATGCCCGACCGAGACCACCTACACCACCGACTATTAAAATTAGGTCTATCACAACGGCAGGTCGTTTTTTCACTGTATTATTTCTCAATATGTATGGGTTTCCTTGCTTTCATTACTTCCCTTATTCCTTCTCTATATACTTTTTTAGTCCTTATTCTTGTTTGTATGCTAATCGGGATGGGCGTGATTATCCTTCATTTTCTCGAAAGCATACTGGAGAACAGGGAAGAAAAACAGAAAACCGAAAACACGATTTCAAGTTAGTCCTTTATAAAACCTGCCTATATCAGGTTTATACTTTTTAGCGTCTTCTCTAACTGTACAATTTCTTGCTTCGTAGGTTCGCGGTGAGGGGGTCGCACAAAGCCTGCGTCAACACCTCTCAATTTCAGTGCTTGCTTGAAAATACCCATATTCTTGCCGTATTGCAAAATCTGGCATAATCTGGTCAACTGTGTTTGATAAATCCATGCTTCGGGCAGTTTCCGTTTCATTACATTATTATAAACGCCGAGATAAATCTCAGGTGCAACATTGGAAGTGCCAGAAACGGCTCCCTGGACCCCTGCCAGGAATGCTTGATATCCATATTCATCCACACCATTAATAATAGCAAAGGAAGAGGGCTTTTGAAGCAACAATTCAGACAAATTTACCATATTTCCTGTACTGTCCTTAATCCCTACGATATTCTTATGTTTCTGGGCTAACTTGATTATTAATGCGTTGGACAAAAAATTTCTTGCACAACCCGGAATGTTGTAGAGAAGAATAGGGAAGTTCGGAAATTCCGAGGCAATAGTGGAATAATAACGGAAAAGGGCTTCATCGTCATAATAATAATATCCCGGTGCAACAATACCCGCTGCACAGGCGCCCTTTTCTATAGCGTGGGAGGTAAGTTCAAGCGTAGAACGCAAATTAAATGTTCCTGTTTGAGCGATTACCATCACCTTCTTGTTTACCGTTTTTAAGACACTTTCCAATAATTCTTTTCTTTCCTCATCGGACATAACCATCCCTTCACCTGTAGTCCCGCCAACAAATAGACCATGAACCCCCTTGTCTCCTAAAAACTTGATTAAATTTGCAAGTTTAGAATGGTCAATTTCTTTACCACCTTTGGTAAATGGAGTTAGATTAGCACAAATAATTCCGCGTATGTTTTCCTGGTTCATTGCTTTTTCCTTTAACTTTTTAATTTGTTATAAGTTTAGAGGACACCTGTAAGGAATCCACATTATTTTATTTTCATTACGATTTAAGTGCAATGAAAAAATAAGTGACTGCATAAATATTTTCAGAACACCTGATTTGATATATAAGTAAAAAACAGATACAAACAAAGAGCATGAAATTGTATATGTATATATCAAATCTACAATAAAACGATATAAAAATTTTTTCATATTATACTCAAAATAGAACTAAATTTTCCTTTAAGAGAATCAAGAACAGTTATATATCCGCACTCCTTTCCGCTAAAATTCAGAAAGAGGTCTATAATTTATGTTATAGATAGAAAGAATATTATTGAAAAACCTTGATTAACATGAGAGTTTCAAATAGATTCTTTTATAACCGTGTTCTCAACCCGATTGTGTATTTTATAACTGGGCATCAATTTGAGAAGTTGTTAAGGAGTGTAAAGAAACTATGAAGGCAGCGTTGATTAAAGTAAGAAAAGATTTCGAGCGAAGCGAGAAATCTTTCCTTAATCTTTTAGCAGATGGGAGTGTCTCATTCCCCAAAAACGACCATAAATAGGTATAATATAATTAAGGTCGAAATTATAGATAATTATGGTTGAGAGAAAATATATGGCTTCGTATTCAGTGGATTTAACACGCGTGAACTCGCCGGGCACAGTTCGGCTTGAATTAAAAGGTTCTATCTTGATAATTCATAAGAATAATTGGGTATCAAGATATTCCCTCTATGTGCCTGTAGAGGCTATTGATGTTGAGGAAGGGAAAAAGCGTAATTATAGAAAATTATGGGAAGGAATTATTGGGCTGATGTTATCCTTCCTTTTGTGTCTGCCTTTGAGTTTGTGGTTCATTTATAAGCCCCTTTTTGTAGTTTATGATTTTATCTGGATATTGCCGTTAATGGCTTTGTTCCTATTTTCGCTAATCGTTGGAATTCGTGGAATTTTTCAGTTTCTTAAATTGAACCCTATGGTAGATATTATCCTGCAATATCGGGGACGGCCCATGAAATTCTCCCTCTGGGTGAAGCCCGAGGTAAAAATGGCGGTAAAAAATTTAGTTGCTCGAATATATGAGTTGAAAAAGATATTAGATTTAGAAGGATACATCCCCTTAAAGGTATGCCCGTTATGGTTTCATTCAAATCCCTATCGTAAGGCACTGATTATTGGATTAGCCGTTAGTTTCGTTCTCTTCTGCTTAATATCTTTGTGCCTCGTGTTCCAATGGACGGGTATGTATAGATACAGGATAGAGTGGTTATATCTTGTGCTTCCCTTCCCACCTCTTCTCTCTGTTGCAAGTGAGTTTTTAAGGAGAACCTTTTCGTGGAGATTGCCCAAAGGTTTCAAAAAAGCAAGACGCGATTTTGAGAAGGAAAATTATTCATCTGCTATCCTTGAACTCCAACAATTGATAGAAGAGCAGCCTGATTTAGTTTTTGTCCGCTTTTTCTTAATCCAATTGTTGACAGAGCAAGGCGAATTTGACATGGCATTGAAGCAATGTGAGGAGTTCTATTTCCATGAACCTTCACTGGCTACGCAGTTAAAAACAACAATCTGGTGGATGAGATGTATCTGGGAACGAATGGAGAAACCTATTCTTGATTCGCAAAATAACTCAGGGTCTGTAAAAGAGTAGGTTAAATAAATTTAACTATCTCTATTCTAAATGCCCTATTTTCTAAAAGGGTAATTTTTTGATAAAATTTACTGAAATTAACTTATCATTATATTTTCAGGGAAACTAAAATGCAGAAAGTCGTTATCTTTGGTTGTAAGGGACAGTTGGGAAAAGACCTGGTGAAGATGTTTCAATCGGAATATGAGGTAGCAGGTTATGATTTGCCTGAACTGAATATTACTAATCCAACAGAAGTTTATAGATTGTTGGACGAACCAACACCGGATTTGGTAATAAATGCCGCTGCATATACAAATGTGGATTTAGCCGAGAAAGAGGTGGACCATGCTTTTTTAGTGAACGAGATAGGTGCTCGTCTTGTTGCGGATTTGGCAAGTCAGTGGGGTGTTCCTGTGGTTTATTATAGCACGGACTATGTGTTTGATGGAATGCAACGAAAACCTTATCGCGAAGAAGATACTCCCAATCCTTTGTCCGTATATGGTCGTTCTAAATTGGCTGGAGAAAAAACGACAACGGAGTGTAATCCTGAACATTATATTCTGCGGACGGCATGGTTATATGGACCCGGCGGAAATAATTTTATAGAGAAGATAATACAACTTTCAAAAACTGCCGAAAAGTTAGAAATTTCGGATGACGAAATAGGCTCTCCTACTCATACATGGGACCTGGCTCAGATGACAATGAAGATAACTAAAACTGGACAATATGGTTTGTATCATGCCACAAATTCAGGGGAATGTTCTCGTTATCAGTGGATAAAAGAATGTTTTGAATTATTGAAAATATCAACTCCGATATCTCCGTGTTCGCGGACAAAATTTGTCCTTCCTGCACAGAGACCGGCGTATTCTGCTATGGATAATCGGAAACTTGCCTCTGTAATTGGTTGGAAAATCCCGTCATGGCAGGACGCAGTTAGAATCTATATGGACAGAAGAAAAGGATGTAATTGATGAACAAAATTCTTGTAACAGGTGGTGCAGGTTTTATTGGTTCGGCATTTGTGCGAAATATGCTGGATGGGTATCCTGACCTTCATATTGTTAATCTTGACAAACTGACTTATGCAGGAAACCTGGACAACTTAAAATCAGTAGATACACGACGCTATACTTTTGTTCACGGGGACATTGTAGATGCAGAAGTAGTAGAGCAAGCCATGAAGGGTTGTGATGCTGTTGTGAACTTTGCAGCAGAAACACATGTTGACCGTAGTTTGATGGGTGCAAAGGATTTTCTACGCACAAATGTAGAAGGGGTATATCAGATTCTACTAAGTGCACGGAATAATAATGTTCGCAGAGTTCTTTTGGTTTCGACAGATGAGGTGTATGGGAGTAGAGAGGTAGGGTCTGCCATAGAGGCAGATGTCGTATGTCCACGCAATCCGTATAGTGCTTCCAAAGCCGCAGGAGAACTTTTGGGCAAGGCTTTTTATGAATCGTTTAAACTGCCTGTTCTGATTACGCGAGGGTGCAATACTTACGGTCCCTATCAATATCCTGAAAAGGTTTTGCCATTATTTATTACAAATGCTATTGAAAACAAACCCTTACCGCTTTATAAAGGGGGGGAACATAACATTCGCGATTGGTTATATGTAGATGACCATTGCCGGGCAATTGATATCGTTTTGAGAAAAGGTATACCCGGAGAAATTTATAATATTTCTGCGGGCTTTGAAAAAGAGAATATCGAAATTACACACAAAGTGCTGGAACTTACGGGTAAGGATGAGTCGCTTATTCAATGGGTGCCTGACCGTCCCGGACATGACCGTAGGTATTCCATGAATTCTAATAAACTTCGTGCGTTAGGCTGGACTCCACAGGTTTCATGGGAAGAAGGTATTCAAAGAACCGTTGCATGGTATAAAGAAAATGAATGGTGGTGGCGTAGAATTAAGGAAGGTGAATTTAAGAAGTATTATGAAAATCAATATATAAAACGAGACAAAGTATAAGATGAAGGAAGTTCAATATGTCGCAGGAATGTAAAAATCAAAAGCAAAATCAATCCTTTTGCAAATGTAGTTATCCTGGATGTCCAAGGCATGCTGTATGTTGTGAATGTATTCAGTATCATTTGAAAGCACGGGAATTGCCAGCCTGTTGTTTCCCACCGGAGATAGAAAGGACTTATGACCGTTCCTTTGAATCTTTTGCAAAGGCATGGAATTTAAATAAATAAATTAACCTCTTTCGAGTGTATATTTATGAATGAACTTGTTAAGGTATTAAAAAAACAGCAACGCGGTGTTGTGGTTGTAGGTAGTGCCAATGTGGACATGGTTGCGAAAGTCCCACGACTACCAAAAGAAGGCGAATCCATTCGTGGAGATTCCTTATCTATCGTTTATGGAGGGAAGGGCGCCAATCAAGCGGTTTCCCTTGCAAGATTGGGAGCAAGATTGCAGTTTGTCTGTTGTATAGGTAAAGACTATTTCGGTAAATGTATGAAAAAAAGTTTTAGGACCGAAGGAATATCCACGGCTGCAATAAAGGAATCTTCTGACGCTTTTTCTGGAACCGCTTTGATTTTTGTAGATAAGGATGGGAAAAATAGCATTGTGGTAATACCCGGGGCTAATCATGATTTGAAACCCGAAGATATATTGAAACAGAAAAGATTGTTTCGTGAGGGAGAGATTTTTCTAACGCAATTGGAATTGTTGCCCGAGACCATAGAAACGGCTATTATTCAGGCGAAGGAAAGCGGGCTGGTAACAGTAGTAGATGCAGGTCCACCCAGAGAAATTTCTAAACAAATCTTTCCTTATATTGATGTGCTTTCTCCGAACGAAACAGAGACGGAATTCTTGGTAGGGAAGAAGCCAGAGACAAAGAAAGATTTTAAGGAATGTGCAGAAAAATTATTGGATATGGGTGTTCAATCCGTTGTGCTTAAATTAGGTGTCCGTGGATGTTATTACTATGATGGCTCTGATGAACTGTTTCTACCCGGTTTCAAAGTTGATGTAGTAGATACAACGGCTGCGGGAGATGCCTTTACTTCTGCACTGGCTTTAGCCTGGGGACAGGCATCTCTGGACGAGGTATTACAATTTGCAAACGCTGCAGGAGCGTTGGCATGCACAAAATTTGGAGCCCAACCGTCCATGCCCAGATTAGATGAAGTTTTGAAATTTTTGAGAAGTAATGGTTGTTGATGGAAGAGAATATTTCTAAAAAGTTGTGAAGGAATTTGATTAATATGGAAGAACAAGAAATTAATCTTGAAAATATAAAATATGCGGCTTCGGTGATGTGTCTTAACCTTGCTAATTTGAAAGAGGAGTTTCGTGCGGCTCAAAGTGTTGGAATAAATGAACTCCACTTTGACCTTATGGATGCTTCCTTCGTGCCCAATCTAACTCTGGGTTTTGATTTCATTACCCTTGCTAAAAAATATTGTTTTCTGCCCTGCTGGGCACATCTAATGATAGAGAGGCCTGAACGATACTTGAAACGATTGGCAGAAATAGAATGTGCAGGTGTAACCGTGCATATTGAAACATGTATACATCCACACCGGATAGTAAAACAAATCCGCGATTATGGTATGTCAGCGGGGATAGCAGTTAATCCTATGACGCCGTTAGATGACCTGGAATATCTATTGCCAGAAGTAGATAGAGTGCTGGTTATGGCGGTTGACCCCGGCTATGCAGGACAAAAAATAATTCCACAATCCTTTGAACGCGTCCAGATTTTATCACGGAAAATAAAATATCATCAGTATAATGTTGATATTGAAGTAGATGGAAATATTACTCCAAGAAATTGTGCAAAATTAATCCGTTTGGGAGGTAATGTTTTTGTGTTAGGCTCTTCAAGTATTTTTTATGGACTAACACGAAACTATGAAGAAAGTTTTCCTTATTTCAAAAGAGAGGTGGAAGAACTTATTCATCTTGTATGATAAATATTGTCTACTTTACTTTTGCTCTTCGCTCTTTTAATTCTCGCCAGGTGGTTAAAATAAATTTTTCATCTTCAAGAAATTTCCTAAATTCGGGATGAATCATTAAAAGGTAATCCCCTTTTCGTGTAGTGGCAGATTGGGTAAAGAAAGGAAATTCTTCTGTGGGAATGGCACAGTGTAGAATAACCTGTGTAACGCCGGGTTTCATGTCTTTGAGCGTTTTCTTCATCTGTTCTAATTTATTTTCGACTTTCCAATCATAAGTAAAGGTTATTACATCATCAACAAGAGGTAAGCCACTTTCCCAGATTTTCTTTGCCCAGGTGGTGACTACCTCTTTGGGGAAAGGTGATTCTTGGAGAAGATATTGCATGTGCCCACCGGGGAACAGCACTGGAATTTGTTTCTCAATTCCAAGATTAATATATTTCTCCATGTATTGAGGTGTGGCAAAAAGTGTTCCCATGTGGACATCCAAATGAGTAGGCTTTAAGCCCATTCTCTCTGCAAGTGCTAATTGAGCACGAATCTCACGGTCTACTTCCTCCGCAGTTGCATGCTTTACTACATCTGCAACATTGCCCCACATATATCCCGACTCGTCTACCAGTCCCGGTACCTGTTGAAATCCAGACACAGGTCCCCAACGGTAATTGTCCCATTCCGAAGTCAAAGTCAGGTGAAGACCTGCATCCCAATTTGGATTTTTCTTCCATTCTTTTGCAAACTCCTCAACCCAGGCACAGGGCATCATAATACTACTTGATGTAGCCACGCCCTTAGTAAATGTTTCAAATATTGCTTGATTAGCACCATGACATAATCCTGCATCGTCAATATGGAAAATAATTACACGACTGTCCTTGTCCCAGCCCAACCGAACCGCACAGGAAGGCATATCTTCTGAAAACGATGCAAATGTAAAAGTGATAATAAAGATAGTCAAAAGAGACAATATTTTTTTATTCATAGAAAAAATCCTTATTTTTTTGTTGAAAAACACATGACAAAAGTAGAAAAATATATAAAAATATATTATACTTATAAAAGAAATAGAAAAAAAGTTTTTTGCGAAAGTTATATATGTGATTATGATTATATTAGATATTGTGTTATCAGGTCAGATAAAAATAAAAAAGGTTTTTATTAGATGAGAAAAACTTTACAAGATTACAATGCTTTATCCAGTTCAAAAATAGATGCCGATGCAGTCTGTGTTCAATG
>ENA-UOYA01003001-UOYA01003001.1-activated-sludge-metagenome-genome-assembly--contig:-NODE-3001-length-15479-cov-68.404435_pt1 | contig 15479 bp, 17 predicted proteins | sample MGYA00238163_ERZ764804 | MGnify/ENA primary metagenome ERZ764804 (study PRJEB28919, sample SAMN05720223) | activated sludge metagenome | isolation source: Anaerobic digester | place: Hong Kong...
TGTTGCATCACTTTCGGTAGGGATATTACTTGCCCTGAAAGATTATCTGATTCCGGTTAACCGCATATTCATTACTTATTTCGAGAATATTGAGAAGAAGCTCATAAGAGATAGTTTGAAAACGTCCTGACAGTTTCAGATAAGCTTCTTTTCAACAAACCCTTTTTCAAGTCTTTTTTCCTTTTTACGCTTTTTCTGCTTATTAGAAAAGCCAGGGAAAGTACAAACAAAAAGATAACAAAAAAGGAAAGCAGGAAAAAGTAAAAAATAGAATAATGAAACTTTATGGGTAATGATATTTTATGGAGTCTCACAGATGCAGGCCCATTTCTCCATTTGTTCTGCAAGAAGTTTCTTAAATTCCTCAGCTTCCAGAACAGGGAAAACGTCAACATGGCATAAATCCATAAATGGGAAATTGTAAGCCATGTAATCCTGAATAGTCTCTACATCATATAAAGTGATGGCACGCCCTCCCCCTGCATCAAACCACTGGTTAATGATTTTCAGCCCTTTTGGGACCTCCATGCTTTCCACCAGTTCCCACCGCTTTGAGACCTCCATGATCATTTGAGGGTCAAATGTTGTAATGTCTATTAACAGCATATTTTCCAAACTCCTGTGTTATGGCATAATTTAACTCGTGTTTTATGCCTGATATTATATTGGTGACATGTGATAATAATATATTTAATGGCCAGAAAAACTAATTTTTCTTTCAAAATAGAACCCAATATCTTCATTCGGTTTGAAATTATCCAGAAAACAGAATAAATAAAAGAAATAAGAAAATGCACAACTTATAAACAGAAAGTAAACATAGTGATGAGCAGAAGATTATTTGCGATTAACTCTATGCGATTGACATTATTGATTGATCATATGCAAGCCGGCAGTATACAGTCAGATCCCAAACAGCTGGAAGAGAAGCTGAGCGAATTCTTCGCAAATCTAGATAGTGTTATACTTGCTTACCTGTTTGGTTCAACTGTCCGGGGAGAAGCTAACTGTCTGAGTGATATAGATATTGCTGTCCTTTTTGACAAAAACCTGACAAAAAAAGAAGCTTTTGATCTTCAATTGAGGCTAATAGTTGATCTTGGAGATCTTCTTAAAACAAACAATGTGGACCTTGTCGTACTCAATGACTCTCCTCTGCTTCTTACTTTTAATATCATACGGGATGGGATCATTTTGAAATCCGATGAGAGAGAAAGAGTACATTTTGAAACGAGGATAATGTCCAGATTCTATGACGAACAGTATTATATCGACAGGCACATGAAAAGAACCATTGAAAGAATGGCGAAAGGCAGATTGAGATGAGGCAGGAGATAATTGACAAGCTGGAATTGCTTGAAGAATACATAGCTGTCCTGAAAGACCTTCAGCAATACAGCTTTGAAGAAATTGAAAAAAATTATGTCCTCAGGGGAGCTGTAGAAAGATATTTGCAAATTTCACTGGAATGTATGCTGGATATCGGTGAAATTATAATTTCAATGGAGAAAATTAAACGCCCTCAAAGTTATAAGGAGATATTTCGAACCCTGGGAGAAAATGGAATTCTTCCTGAAGCTTTTGCCAGAAAAATCGAACCTGCCGCAGGGTTCAGGAATATACTTGTGCACATGTATGCAAAAGTAGAGATGGGCAGACTTTATGAAAACCTGCAAAACGGTGTTGAAGATATGGAAATTTTCATGGAGCATATTGCCTGCTTTTTAGCTGGAAAAAGGGATTAAATTTCCTGAATCATTTTAAGAATTGGCTGAATTAACCTGAAAGATATATTTTTTAGATTTTTAAGGAACATTTTAACAAAGTAAAGCAATTAACTCAGGGTTTTTTGAAATTACCTCCAATTTACAGGTTTTTTACTAATATAATCTGATTTCTAAGTTTCCAATAAAGGCCGGTGTTTCGGAGAAAGTAAACCGAATGTGAGCGAAAGTACAATTGATTATAAGTGAAATAACTGAATATAAATAAAGTCCATAATCGATAAAACCAGTAAAATGGAGTGCAAAAGTGAAAAAGGAGCAGTTAAAGCAGATCAGAGCCCTCACTTTTGGAGAAGCCCTTTTTGATATTATCAAAGGTTCGGCTCACCTGGGAGGAGCTCCGTTAAATCTCGCAGCCCATCTCGCAAAACTGGGGGCAAAACCTGCTGTGCTAACAGCAGCAGGAAAAGACGAGCATGGCAAAATACTCCTTGCCAGGGCTGAAGAGATGGGAGTTGACACTTCATATATCCTTACTGATGAGAACCGACCTACAGGGACTGTTACCGTAGAACTGAAGAATGAAGGAATCCCTGTTTTTTCAATCAATGAGGGTGTAGCCTGGGATGCAATTACTCCGGACGAAAGTAAATTTAAAGCTCTTACCAGAGAAGAATGGGATGTTTTTTGCTTCGGGACTCTTGCACAGAGGTCTGAAGAGAACAGGAAGACTCTTGAAAGGCTGCTTCTGGAAATAAAGGCAAAAAACGTTTTCTACGATGTAAACCTGAGAACAGGTTTCTACAGGAAGGAATGGATTTCCTTTTCACTTGAGCACTGCACAATCCTCAAGATGAATGAAGAAGAAGCTGCAACAATTTCCAGAATGTTTTTTGGCACTGTTCACAGCTTCAGAACCCTCTGCCTTCTGCTTTCGGAAAAGTACCCTGAAATGTCCGTAATCTGCATAACAAAAGGACCTGAGGGAGCCGCTGTTTACCACGAAGGAATTTATGAGGAAATTGCGGCCACTCCCGTAGAAGTTGCAGATACTGTAGGAGCTGGAGATGCTTTTTCCGCAGGATTCCTTTATACCTATTTATCAGGATACGGAGTTTCAAAAGCTGCATCAATCGCAAGCATCCTTGGGACGTATGTCGCATCAAAACCCGGATCGGTTCCTGAATATTCTGAAGAATTAATTAAAGTTATGGAAATAAGACCGCTTCTCCTGCTTTCTGGTAAAAACAGAAAAGGAAACTAACGATGTGTTTCCTATCATACATCCTCTGCTCTGGTCTTGCCACCAGATAGACAGCAACACGGCAGAAATGATTATTAATAGTACAAATACGACCTTTATTTTTTCCAGAACTTTCCTCCTCCATACAGACAAATCAAGTTACCTAATAATCCAAAACCTGGAGTAGAATTATTTTTGTTTGATTCATTTCCGCTTGAGTTACTACCATTATCAGAATTATTACTGTTTGAATTATTTAGTTCGACAGCGGTTTTCTCTTCAGATGACAATATGTTAGTTTCTTCTACTCCTGTATATTCAGTTGAATTGGAGGTTGCCTTTATGCTTTGATCTGCCGTCTCATAATCTAAAATAGGTCCGATGGCAACTCCTGTAGGATATTTTCCTACTGTTACTGTGTCTATAACCGTGTTTGTGGTTGTGTCAATTACAGAAACACTGTAGCTCGCATAATTCGCCACATATACCTTTGTTCCGCCTGGAGTGACTTCAATTCCACAAGGTGCCTTTCCTACAGGCACCCTGGCTATAACCTTATTTGTAGCTGTATCAATTACATCAACAGCACCCGTAAGTGAATCGGGATCTGGAAACTGTATCGCTAAATATACATTTTTCCCATCCGGGCTGACCGCAACTCCACGAGGAATGCTTCCTATGTTCACTGTGTCTGTAACCTCGTTTGTGATGGTATCAATTACAGAAATAGTAGCTGTGTAGGAACGATAAATATTGGAGTTCATCACATATGCCTTTGAACCGTCTGGATTGACTGCAACTCCAAGTGAATTGTTTCCTGTAGGTATCGTGGTTACAACAGTGTTTGTGGCTGTGTCAATTACAGATACCGTACCTGTAAAGTTAGTGGAATCACCGCCGGAATTAGTAACATATACTTTTTTTCCATCCGGGCTGACTGCAATCCCAAAAGGAAAGTTTCCTACAGGTACTGTGGCTGTAACCTTGTTTGTTGTTGTGTCAATTACAGAAACAGAGTTGTTGCTGAAACTCGTTACATATGCCTTTGTCCCGTCTGGACTAACTGCAATTTCTTGAGGATAAGTTCCTACTTTCACTGTGGCTGTAACTTTATTTTTTGTGGTATCAATTATAGAAACCGTGTCGTCATATGAGTTTACCACATATGCCTTTGTTCCATCCGGAATGACTGCAATTCCAGCAGGGTGGTATCCTACATCTACTGTGGTTGTAACCTTGTTTGTAGCGGTGTCAATTACAGAGACATTGTTGCTGTCGTAATTTGTAATGTATGCAAATGGAGCTGCACCTGCTACGCCCATCAGTATTAAAATCGCAAGTGCAGTTATTCCTAAAACTTTCATGATGTTAAGCTGCTTATATACCTTATTAGATGTAGCCATAGATGAAGGTAATCTCGAAAAAATGGCAATCTCTGTTGTTGGTATAATTTTAATTTTCATCTATTATCCTCAGATATTTTGTCTTTCATGTTACTATCGAGTCAATCATCAAGTATTGAATAATAATAAACGAATGTAATCAATTTTATACAACATTACTTGGTTGGCAGGACATTAGTGCTGTGATCAGATATTGTGAATAATCTACACGCATGTACTCATATTATAACTACGGATAATGCCATTCAGTGAAAAAAATGAATTTTAGAGATTAAATACGTAGCAAACTACCGAATTGAAATTAATATTCTCTCCGAAAACAACGGAAACGGTAATTCCTTTGTAAACAGTACTCATATCTACATCTAAAAAATGAGGAGTTTAACTCCTCACATATGGTTCATTTTCAACCTCGTTAGTATCCCAAGCTCAGAAAATCACATAAATACGCAGACCTTCTGGACTACCTGATACAGCTTCCCAGTAATCACTGCCACCGTTCGCTGGGTCATTAATTAATAAACAGTCTTCCCCACTATCATAGAAAACCCAATATCCAGCACAAGCTCGGCAATGATTTGAAGTGGAACTAGCAAAAGGTCTATTATAGTCAATTTCACTCATCGCTTTAGTAAAAGATAAAGTAGTAGTTTTGTATGACCTCGTTGCCCCTAATCCTCCATTACTACTAGACAATTTATACCAAGATAATGCCGCAGTAGGACCAATTCCAGTAGTGTTACCATTTGTCCCACCCATTTTTTGGTATATGTAATCTTGGGTAAAAGAATAGCCATGCCATGCCGCAATCATTTTAGCAGTTGCCGGAACACAGTAAAATCTTTTTTCTTGACCATCTATGGGAACATCAAGTAGTACTTGTGTCGAGGTATCTGTAGCACGAAGTAATGCTTCTGTTGAGGTATTTGTTGTGAGCATTACTGTTGAGTTTTGTGGTGATGATATCACTTTTGAAATGGTGTTTAGTTTGTTACTTAATTTTTTTATATTTTCTTCAGTAATTGGCTCACTGATATCAATTCCTATTTCATTTACTTCCTGTTCTAATTTATTAGTAAACTGTTCACTCTTTTACCAATCTTTTATATTCTCGTTTATTTCATCCTTCGATACATGTTCATACATCGACCAAACTCCAAGTTCGGATTCAGTTGCAGGTTTGTCTTGTATCTCTTCAAGGGTGTATGTATCTATAAATATCCGGTGTTCAACTCCAGTAGTCTTATCTTTTACTAAGGTCATTGCCCCTACGCTAGGATAGTCATATACAACCATATTCGTTGATACGATTTCTCCGGTTGGATATTTTGTTTTGGCGATTTCTATTGACTTCTCCATGGTTTCAGCCATGTTATAGGGTTCAGGATTAATTTCGATTAGTCTGAGTGCACTTCCCAGCGTTTTATTAGCACCAATGTCGATTCTGCTTATCAGGGTATTTTCTTTATACACTGAAAATTCGTAATACAATTTTTGACCGTTTATATCATAAAGCTCCGATGGTTCGGGATCAATAGATGCTCCTTCCCATTTCTCAGAGTCGTTTTCGGTTGCTATTAACACCATCATGCGCGTATTTGCATGTTTAAACGCTTCCTCAGAAGTTACAGAATATTTATCCTCTTCCTCTGCATTCACAGCTGGTATCAACACCATCCCGACCAGCATTACTAAAAGAAGTATACTTATTGTAATTTTGTTTCTACTCATTTGTCTAACTCCTAGTTATTTTTTCCCAGGAGGCAAAAATCAGGCAAGCTTAAATACACGCAAAGCTAACATAATCACTGCCTCTTAGGGCGTGTTTATGGAGTTCGGGTGACATTGGGAAACTACATTTGAACTCCATAAATTCCTCTTACCTAACTCCTTATAAGTTTTCTGTCCATTCCATCAAACTATCTGTTTTTCACACCTGTTATGAATCTAAAATTAATTCTTAATATGTGATTGTTTGATGGTCTGGAGAGAGACTATATATATGAGCATATTGACCCACTCATATTCAAAGGTTTATATAATAGCTCAAGTGTAACACAAGAAAAAAATATAAGTCGATTTTTATGTTAGTCTTATTAAGTTTAGACCTGATTGCTGTAAAAACACTTAATAAAGCACAATTAACATTCAACAAAGCATTATTGAATGAAGAACTCAAAAAACCATTAAGGAATGGTTGAAATATGACTTCAAGTTTTCACTTTGGTAATGGCCCTATAATTGCACTCCCCAATATCGTTAATGGCAATATAGGGCATAAGTGTTTGAAATTAAATTTTCACCATTACTAAATTGTATTCAACAGCGTGCTATTTTTATATTATTTTTAGATGAGAGTTTATCCCATCCTTCTGCTTGAGGCCACTTTTTCGGAGGAATTATGTCTACAGACAGGATCATGTCTTGAAGCATCTCTGGAATTGCAATGCTTACCAGAGATTTCATCGGGCCATGTTCCATTCTAAAGGAAGTGGTCAGCACCCCTATCCCTGAACTGGTTTTGCTCTTCTTAACCAGGTTTTGCCTGATGCCGTCTCTAAAATTGAGGACTGCTCTTCCTTTTTCATGCACCCAGGGCTGGTAATAACCTTTTGCAGGCTCTATATTTATCATGAACGAATAATCTCTGTATTTTTCGGGGACAGAGATTTTTACGATGCAATTCATTCTTTAAACAAGATCCAAAATAAGTTCATAAAAAGATAAGGAATAGCAAAAATTTCTTTTAGTGTGAGACTTCACTTAGTGTGAGACGCAGTTTTTTCATTACTGTAGTATTGTCTCTACTCTTAAACAAAAATCCCATCTCAAAAGTATAAATAGAATCTCGTACAAAAGTTGTATAAAAGGTTAAGACATAATATAATAATACCCAAAGAAATACCTGAAGTGGAGAATAAACCACATAGAGAACAACAGAGGAGAAAATAATGACAAAAAACGCTGAAAAACCAGATACCCTGACAGCCGGACTATACGTACTGGGCTATATAGTAGCCGGATACTTTATTGTAAAAGCCGTTCTGGCATTATAATTTTACTTTTTTAGATACAGATTAATTCTCTGGAGCCCTCTGTGCCTGAGTGTAGAATCCGGAGCAGATTCAAAAATTCAATTATCTGAGGTCCTGGATTTTTACTTAAATCAGGGTTCTTCTTTTACAATTTCGCCTGAGCTCTTCTTTTCCAATCTTTTTTTAGACCAGTATAACGCCAGAAAAATTCCTGTTAAGACCCCTGTTACCACTACCATAATTTCTGTAATATGGCTTGAGAAGAACTCAATGTGGAAAGATTTCACAAACATTTTCATTAAATGTTCCATTCCAACGTAATCCCTTGAGCCTCTGGGAAAACTCCATCCAAACAGGGGCCAGAAGAATATCCGGGGATAAGATGGAATCAGGTCCTCAAAAAGGTGTAAAAAAGAACCCGATGTAAGGGAAAAAGCCCGGATATCTCTTTTTCTTTCATACATGTACAAACTTATCGCAAAGAGAAGAAGGGAAAAAATCAGAGTATGAGCTATAATTCGCCCATTTGCAAAAGTTGAAGCAAAGATAACTTCACCCATTGGTTTGTCTATAAAATCAGGCAGAAGAGCTCCAACTGCAAGATATCGTGGATCTATTACTTTCTTTAATCGGGGTACAAAAATCCCAAGCCCAAAAAATATCCCGAGCGTAATGCCCAGATGTCCAAAGAGAAGCATTGAAAACTAAACTGTCCTTTTATATTAAAATATTATCGGATACTATATAAACTTTATTTTAAAGACTCACAAATATATGCCTCATAAAATAAAAGAAAAATCAGAACTCAAAAATATTTCAGTTTCGGATTGATAGGTTGAAACTGTTCGGATTCAGAATATCCCTGACGGAGAATATATCTCAGAGAATGCTGTTTTTGAGTTCAGAAATCCTGTTTGAATTCACAGGTACATACAGGATGCTCCAGCCGGCCGATTGGATTACTTTTGAAAAATAGAGGAAAAATAAGGCTGAAAGGAAAATGTTGAAGATAAATACTTTTCTAAAAAATTTAGCAGACCGTTTACCCTTTGAATAATTCAACATTTACTTTCTGGTTTTTCAGTGGTATTTCATGTTGCTATATCATCCTTTTCTCTTCATTTTTAGAAAAAGCCACTCTTCTTCGTTTAGCATGAAAAAAAGGTAAAAATAAGAAAAAAGGTGAATAGGGGTGTTTATTTAAAAAGGGATTCCCCAGAGAGGATACCATTTTTCTACATTCTTTTCGACAGGCATTTCCTTTTCCATTTCTGCCCTTAACCTGAATTCAAATGGGCTGTCCCTCTGCCTGCCAGAAAGAGGAATAAAGGGATAATAAGTTCCCTGCTTAAAGTTGTAGATCCAGTAAACTGCTATTCCACCAGCCGCCTTCCCCCGGGCTTTTTCTTTGGCTACCCGTGCTTCGGGTTCGCTGTCAAACCTGTAAATGGCACAGAGGATCTGCTCGCCAAAGCCCCTGTCTTCAAGGGTCTGGCTTACAAGATGAATGTTTGCAACGAGATCTTCGAAATTTGGATCTTTAAAAATAGCCCAGAGAAAATTGAATTCGTCTTTTTCCATTCTGAATTCGGTCTCCGTCTCCTTTGAGCTGAATTCCAGAAGCTCTTCTATCTCCTTTTGGGCAGATTCGTAAGATGTTGCCCCTAAAGGCTTAAAACAAATTCCTGCAGATCCTGAAGGTTTCAGGCCAAGGCTGCTTTCCAGAGTGATGCTTGCCGTAGATATTGCAAACAGCCTGTCACTTTTTGCCTTTGGAAGCCTGCTCCTTCCGAGAACTGCGTCCATAAAATTCCGGAAACCCATTCAGCCTATCTCCTTGGTTATCACGTTTTTTAACCTGCCGTTCTTATTAACTCACTTCTTTAACTCATTTCCTGCTGCATCTTCTCAAGTTTGGCTATTCTTTTTTCCACTGACGGATGGGTGGAAAAGATATCCATTATCGAAGAGCCTGAGAGTGCAGGTATAATGAAAAAGGCGTTCATCCCTTCTACTTTTCGGAGGTCATCGCGTGGCACTCTATCCATAATTCCACTTATTTTCATAAGGGCAGATGCAAGATTTGCAGGCTGCCCGGTGATAATGGCCGCTCCCCTGTCCGCAGAGAATTCCCTGTAGCGGGAAAGGGCACGGATCAGCAGAAAGCTGACAATCCATACCACAATGGAAACAAGCCAGACAAGCATAATACCTCCGCCTTCTCTCCTCCGGTCTCCTCCCATATTCCCAAAGTAAAGGCTGTAGCGGACAATGTAGAAAGCCACTGTTGAGAGAAAACTTGCAATCGTCAGGACTGCCATATCTCTGTTCTTGACATGAGTCAGTTCATGGGCAAGTACTGCTTCAAGTTCGGCAGGAGAGAGTTTGTCCATAATCCCTGTCGTAACCGCAACAACAGCTTTATTCTGGCTCCTGCCTGTTGCAAAGGCGTTTGGGACCTGCGTCCTTACAATTGCAACCTGAGGTTTAGGGAGGTCAGCTATTGCACAGAGCCTTGTAACCATACCGTGCAGCTGCGGTGCCTCACTTTCTGAAACAATCTGTGCCCCTGTTGTCCAGAGCACCATTTTATCTGAATAAAAATACTGGACGGCCATGAAAAGACCGATAAACAAAATCATGAAAATCTGAGATGTCCCATAGTACGAAAGGAATGCCAGGAAAGAAAGGTAAACTACTGCCAGAAGAAACATCGTGAAAAGCATTCGTCCTTGAAGTCCCAGGTCTCGTTCCCATTTTCTATTCATATCTTATTGCTCCCGCGTGTAATATATGAAGTTATATTGCAGGTTGATGACAAGTTGGCTTTTTGTTAGTAGACGGTTTTTGACAGATTGAACTGAATACAGAGAAAGAATTGATGAATCAACTAATAGTGTCACAGGTAAGGCATAAGCAATTGAACTCTGGTAAATTCATAAGTGTCCCTGTGATTATAAACACCTGTTATGTCTTATATAGACCATAAACTAAACGATAAATATCTGCTGGATTCCCGAGTAATGTAAACAGGCCCTGAATCAAACAAACAAGTTCAGAGAAATAATATTCAAATATCAATGAATAGCAGTGGAAAGGCTCTGGTCGCGGTCTTTAAAACCTGAAAGCCAGCCTCTATCGTATTCAATAAAACATTTATTCCAGGATTTAAATCCTTTCCTTCTTAAAAAACAAAAGTGAGTTTAGAAAAAGGTATTAAAAACAGAATATAGCAGAAACTATCGAGGTAATGTCAAAAAATTGTATATGAACAGATTATTTGGATAACAGATTGTTTGGACTGCAGGTTATTTATATATATGGCTCGGGAACTGATGTGTTATTAAGATAACAGAGTTTATAAACAATGTCTTCATTTCAGTAGCAGAAAGATATATTCTTTGTAATTATTGTTCTTTATAAATATTCGATTTAGCTGCTCAGTCAATAAGGAGCAGGATATTTTTAACTTGAAATACTTAAACTAATTTTCCCTTATTGAAAAAAAAAGAATTTCAGGTCCTCTCATGCAAAACATACTCTCAGTTAAATCTCTAACAAAAAAATTCGAGAATTTTACCGCAGTAAAAGGAATCAGTTTTGATGTAGAAACAGGTTCCATCTTTGCTTTCCTCGGGCCTAATGGGGCAGGCAAGTCCACAACTATCAAAATGCTTACAACAGTCCTGAAACCCACATCGGGAGAAATCTGGATTAATGGCTTCAACGCTCTTAAAGAACAGGACGAAGCAAGGGCTTCTTTTGGAATAGTGTTTCAGGACCCCAGCCTTGATGAAGAGCTTACCGCCTACGAAAATATGGTATACCATGCCGTGATCTATAAGGTTCCCAGAAAGGAAAGGGAGGACAGGATCCGGCAGGCCCTTGAGATTGTGGGGCTCTGGGACAGGCGGAAAGATTACGTAAAGAAGTATTCAGGCGGGATGAAGCGCAGGCTTGAGATTGCAAGGGCTCTTGTCCACTACCCTAAAATCCTTTTCCTGGATGAGCCCACTGTAGGGCTTGACCCACAGACGCGAAAGTCCATCTGGACCCATATAAAGAACCTGAACGAAGAAAGAGGCATGACGATTTTTCTGACGACTCACTACATGGACGAAGCTGAAGAGATAGCAGACGAAATAGCAATTATTGACCACGGAAAAATCATAGAATCCGGCACCCTGGAAAAAATAAAAGCAAATACAGGCACCGATTCCTTAGAAGAAGCCTTCCTCAAACTGACCGGGAGGGATATAAGGGACGAAAATGGTGGAGGAGGCAAATTGAAGTTCATGAGAGGTATGGGAAGGAGGAGAAGGAATTGATAGAAGTAATCTACATCCTCTGGCTCAGGCAGCTCAAACACTACTGGCGTTCAAAATCTCGACTTATAGGGTCTTTAGGGCAGCCGCTTCTTTTCATGGTCGCCTTCGGCTTCGGATTCGGGCCAATGTATACGAAAGCGAGCGGAGGAGCAAACTATATGGACTTTCTCGCACCCGGGATTGTATCGATGTCAATTCTCTTTACAGCCATTTTTTCAGGACTGGAAGTTATCTGGGACAGGCAGTTTGGTTTTCTCAAAGAAACCCTTGTGGCACCTATTTCAAGGACGGAAATTATGGTTGGAAAAACTCTTGGAGGAGCAACCATAGCAATGATCCAGGGCCTGATTGTGCTGTGCCTGACCTATCTTCTCGGGTTCAGAGTTCCGGGCCTTGCAAGCCTTGCTCTCGGGCTCGTATTCATGCTCTTGATCGCGATTTTCTTCTCAGGCCTGGGGCTTGCCATAGCTTCAAAGATGAAAGATATGCAGGGTTTCCAGTTGATCATGAACTTCCTTATCATGCCTACCTTCTTCCTCTCAGGAGCCCTTTTCCCTCTGGAAAACCTTCCTCCTGCAATCTATTTCATAAGCAGGATCGACCCTCTCACATATGGTGTGGACGGTATGAGAGGAGCCCTTGCAGGCATGAGCACTTTTGGCATTTATAGTGACTTTGCAACACTGGGTACATTATCTGTCCTTGTATGTATAGTCGGAGCATTTCTATTTTCTAAAGTAGAGGCGTAAAAGCCTCATTTTTTTCAAAATTGTATTGTTTGCCTCTTTGAGGTATTAAATTATAGCATTATTGTATAGTTATATACAATTAGTTTCATGTCAAATACGTAAAAAATCAGGCATCATATATGTCAGGTCTTATTGAATATTTAGCTATGGGAGCTTTTCTTGGCCTTGCTGCCGGTACATCTCCGGGTCCTCTCCTTGCTGTAACCATTTCTGAAACCCTGCTGCACGGAAAGTGGGAAGGAATAAAGGTTGCAGTATCTCCTCTCATAACAGACCTCCCGATAATTTTAGCTGTACTGTTTGTTCTGTCACACCTGACAAGTTCCGATCTTTTTGTCGGAATTATTGCTTTTTTGGGAGCCTCATATCTGATATATTCAGGAATCGAATCTTTAAAAATCAAAAAGGATAGCATTGAATTAAATGCAGGAAAGAAAGACGCCCTAAAAAAAGGAGTGATTGTAAATTTCGGAAATCCACACCCATATGTATTCTGGTTATCGATAGGCGGACCAATAATCTTTAAGAGCTTTAGCGTTCATATCTGGGCTACAATACTGTTCATAACAGGTTTCTATCTGCTTCTTGTGGGGTCAAAGGTAATTGTTGCGTTAATTGTAGAAAAGTCAAAGTATTTTATTAACAGTAAATATTATTTTTCGATCATTCGCACTCTCGGAATTGCCCAGATTTTGTTTGGGTTGACTTTTATTAAGGTGGGTCTGGATTCACTGTACTGAACCTTTCTTGTCCCGCTCGATGAAGAAGTGCCCGAAAATAGTTTTAGATTATATTTTTTAAGTCTTTTTTCTTGATCCTTTCTGCTTTCTGGGCAGGGCCGCCTGAAAAGCTGGAGGAGGCTATGATACAGTGTGAATTTGACATTCCTGCCTGTTATCCGTAAAGGCTGAAGCTACAAAACCACATCAGATGTCACCTGATGGATATGCTTAGCGTAGCCCCAGCTACTCTGAGAAATAGGTAAAAATCAAAGCTATGTCTGTCTTAAAGAGCCAGACACTGGAAATATTCAGATACCTGGAATATTTCGGGCATCATGGCGTAAAGTGAAAAATAAAAGGGACAGAAGAATAAAGCCAATGATTACCAGGGTAAGGAAGCATCCAAAAGCCGCATCCTGAGAGATTTGTTCACTAATCGCTTCAGCGTTACCAACCAGTGAAGACATACTATATTATTAATATTTAAGATATAAATAAATTTCCAAATCATTGGAAAATAAAAATAAAAGCTTTTTCAGGCTTTTCTCAAAACAGACCGGACCCAGAGATAAAGGTAAATGTGAACCTTAATAGAGCCAGAATCCTGTTATATGATCAGGATTAACAAGGATGGACAAAAAAGGTAATATTTCAAACATTAGCTTAGAAGTGATGGCAGAGGCCGAGTCCCTATTCTCAGTCTCTACCTGCGATCCAACCCAAAGATTAAGAGTAAACCCTGTTGCTCTTAATCTGCACATCTATAAAGATCAGGTAATATATATTATATTTGATAGAAAAAATAGTTTATATTTTTAAATATTAATATAATTATTTAAAAATATTTCTTTAAAATTATTAATGTTAATGAAACTAATAAAAACTGTATAATCGAAACAGTGTAATAAAAACTGTATGATAAAAAAGATATAGTAAATTTGAAATATTTTGCGCCAAATTATTTTTCCTTTGAAAACAATTTTTTGTATAAATAATTTAAAATATTTTAGCTTCAAATTATATATAGGAGTTTGGGAGTTAGGCGGGGCAACGTCTACCAAATAAAAAAATCACCTGGGGGCCGCGATCCTTTCTTCGAATCAATTTGTCTGCAGGAGGCATAGACAAGATTTGAAGAAGCTGTATTGGGGGATACAGTACGGATCAAACGCCTCTGAGTTTCTTCTTAACCAATTCTTTCTGATTTTTCCTGTTACTCTCCTTTTTATTTTTCCTTTAACTTTTCGTGCTTTCTTTAACTTTTTTCCCGTTTTGTGCAAAAGACGCCAGACAAGCTGGCGGGATTTCCAATACCAGAGGAATTTAAAAGCTCTTTTTGGACACAGGATATATTTTCTAACTTGCAAAACCTTATTTTTGCTGAATCATCCTCATCAAACTCAATAAAAGAGAGCAGCCTGTCCCTGAATACAAAAGAAGAAAAACAAGAATATGAAAACAAAAATAAGCCGCAAAAAACTGCAAAGTAAATGGGGAAGGTTTAAAAATTTTTCGTTCAAGCCTCAAGGTTCTTTTTAAAGCTTTTATGAAAATTATCACTTCAAATGGCATATTATGTCTGCTAATTATGGAGTTAATTATATATATTTTAAGGATTCTAAAAACTGCGGGGGGAAGACCGATTCTCTTTCTTCCTTAATAAACGTGGGGATGAGACATGGAATTAATACTCTGAATAAAATGACAGAAATCTCAGAGAAGTTGAATTTCATAAATTTCATAAGTTTCATAAATAATAGTCTTACATATCATAAATGTAAGTTTTCAAATCTGCTTTTGATAATTGGAGAAGGGTGGAATGGGAAAAATATTGAGAAATTCTGGTATTGATATTATTGGAAAGGTTCCATGGGGAGCTCACTTCTGCCAATTTTACCGGACAAAAGAAGACTTGATGGGTATTCTTGTCCCTTATTTTAAAGCAGGGCTGGAAAATAACGAATTTTGCATATGGGTTACTTCACAGACTCTGGAAGTAGAGGAAGCAAAAGAAGGCCTGAAAAAGGCTGTTCCTGGTTTTGAGACTTATCTGGAGAGAGGACAGATAGAAATTGTTCCTGAAACCCACTGCTGCATAAATGAGGGTATTTTAGACTCTGAAATCGCTGGATGGGGGGAAAAATTAAATCGGGCTCTTGAAAGTGGCTATGAAGGACTGAGGATAACAGGAAATACCGGCTGGCTGGATAAAGAAGGTTTGAATGGATTTGTTACTTATGAGAATAAAATAGATTCTTTTATTGAAAAACGCCAG
>ENA-UOYA01003002-UOYA01003002.1-activated-sludge-metagenome-genome-assembly--contig:-NODE-3002-length-15477-cov-5.516146_pt1 | contig 15477 bp, 9 predicted proteins | sample MGYA00238163_ERZ764804 | MGnify/ENA primary metagenome ERZ764804 (study PRJEB28919, sample SAMN05720223) | activated sludge metagenome | isolation source: Anaerobic digester | place: Hong Kong...
CTGGAGTTCAGACGTGTGCTCTTCCGATCTCCCCCAGAGGGGGAGGGAGTTCAGTGCGGACCGGGCGCAAGCGCGCATCAAAACGCCTCGATGCCCAGCAACTCGGCCGCGCGCAGCGCCTGCTGGCGCACGCCGGCGGCATCCTGGCCGATGACCGTCAGGTGCCCCATCTTGCGCCCGGGCCGCGCCTGGGCCTTGCCGTACAGATGCAGGCGCGCGCCGGGCAGGGCCAGCACCTCGGCCCATGGCGGCTCGCGCGGGGCGCCGGCAGCATCGAACCACAGCTCGCCCAGCAGGTTGAGCATGATGGCGGCGCTGTGCTGGCGCGGCGCCGGCAGGGGCAGGCCGGCGAGGGTGCGCACCTGAAGGTCGAACTGCGACTGATCGCAGGCGTCCACCGTGTAGTGGCCGCTGTTGTGCGGGCGCGGCGCCATCTCGTTGACCACCAGGCGCCCGTCCTGCAGCACGAAGTATTCGACGCACAGCACGCCGACGTAGCCCAGCTCGTTTACTATGTTTTTTGTAGCTGTTTGCGCTTGCTGGACGAGCGCTGCGGGCAGATTTTGCTCAAAAACCTCGGTCACGGCCAGGATGCCGCCGCGGTGCAGGTTGCGCTGCACGGGCAGGCTGACCACCGTGCCGTCCGCGCCGCGCGCGACGATCACCGAGCACTCCAGCGCCAGCGGCAGCATCTGCTCGAGCACGCAGGCCACGCGGCCCATCTGCTGCCAGGCGCTGGCCAGCTCGGCGCGCGTGCCGACCCGCGCCTGGCCCTTGCCGTCGTAGCCCAGGCGCGCGGTCTTCAGGATGCCGGGCAGCAGCGCGGCGGGCACGGCGGCCAGGTCGGCCTCGGACTCGATCACCGCGTGCGGCGCCGGCGCCACGCCGCTGGCGGCGGCGGCGCAGCGCGCAAAGTGCGCCTTCTCGCGGATGCGGTCCTGCGCGATGGCCACGCAATCGGCCGGCGGTGACACCGCCCGCGCGCGCGCCAGCTCGGCCAGGGCCTGGGCGGGCACGTTCTCGAACTCGGTGGTGACGGCCTGGGCGCGCGCGGCCAGCTCGCGCAAGGCGTTGGGGTCGCGGTAGTCGGCGCAGATGAAGTGGTGGCTGATGCGCCCGGCGGGGCTGGCGCGGTCGGGGTCGAGCACCACCGTCTCGTAGCCCAGCGACTGCGCCGCATGCACGAACATGCGGCCCAGCTGGCCGCCGCCCAGCACGCCCAGGGTGGCCGGGCGGCCGTTGACAACGGCTCCAGGAAGGATCGGCCAGGTCATTGCGCCTGCGCCGGTGGGAGAGTCATCGCGCGCGCGGCGGCGGTTTGCTCGGCGCGAAAGGCGTGCAGCCTGGCGCGCAGGGCCGCGTCATCGGCCGCCAACATGGCCACCGCAAACAGCGCCGCGTTGGCCGCGCCGGCGTTGCCGATGGCAAAGGTGGCCACCGGCACGCCCTTGGGCATCTGCACGATGGAGTGCAGCGAATCGACGCCCTGCAGGTGGCGCGAGGCCACGGGCACGCCCAGCACCGGCACCACGGTCTTGGCCGCCAGCATGCCGGGCAGGTGGGCCGCGCCGCCCGCGCCGGCAATGATGGCGCGCAGGCCGCGCGCCTCGGCGCCCTCGGCGTAGGCAAACAGCTCGTCGGGCATGCGGTGCGCCGACACCACGCGCGCCTCGTGCGCCACGCCGAACCGCTGCAGGACTTGCACGGCGTGCTGCATCGTGTCCCAGTCGCTGCTGGAACCCATCACCACGCCGACCACGGGATTCATCATGACGCTACTGCACAATGGTTGCTTTCCCCGATTTTGCCCGCACATTCCTGACCATGATCGACGTCACCGTACAAAACTTCGAAACCGAGGTGCTCAAGGCCTCGCTGACCACGCCCGTGCTGGTGGACATCTGGGCCGAGTGGTGCGGCCCCTGCAAGCAGCTGGGCCCCGTGCTCGAACAGCTCGAGGTGGAATACGCCGGCCGCTTTGTGCTGGCCAAGCTCGACGCCGACAAGCAGCAGGACATCGCCGGCCAGCTCTCGCAGATGTTCGGCGTGCGCAGCATCCCGTTTTGCGTGCTGTTCGCTGGCGGCCAGCCGGTGGACGGCTTTGTCGGCGCGCTGCCCGCCGCGCAGGTGCGCCAGTTCCTGGACAAACACGTGCCCAGCGAGGGCGCCGTGGCCGCCGAGGCCCAGGCCGACGAGGCCGAAGCCCTGCTGGAGTCGGGCGACACCGACGCCGCGCTGGCCAAGCTGGCCGACGCACTGGCGCACGACCCGGGCAACGACGCCGCGCGCTCCGACTACGTGCGCCTGCTGATCGGCACCGGTGCCTACGCCGAGGCCGCCGCCGCCCTGGAAGAACCGCTGGCGCGCGAGCCGCGCCCGCTGCACTTCGACGCCCTGCGCCGCTGGCTGGACGCCATCGAGTTCGTGCACCAGGACGAGCGCGGCAACTGGCCCATCGAGCAATACGACGCCGCCATCGCGCAGAACAAGCGCGACTTCGACACCCGCTTTGCCAAGGCCCGCGCCCTGATGGCCGAGGGCCAGTGGACCGCCAGCATGGACGAGCTGCTGGAGATCATCATGCGCGACCGCAAGTGGAACGAGGAGGCCGCGCGCAAGACCTACGTCGCCATCCTCGAACTGCTGACCCCGCCGCCGCAAAAACCCGGCGCCGCCGCCGACGGCAAAAGCGCCGGCGGCATCGAGCTGACCGGCAAGGCTGCCAAGCAGGAAGACCCGCAGGCCGAGCTGCTGTCCAGCTATCGGCGCAAGCTGTCGATGGCGTTGAATTGAGGGCGGCGGCTGGATGGGGAAAGGCCGTGCCGATGTACCCGCCGTCCGGCGGCGCCCAGGTTCGATGTGAGACTGAGATGATCCCGCTATTTTTAGGTTTGGCTAAACGAGACGGGGCGAATCTCCGCCTGTGCACCGGCAGGACTGGACAGCATTGCGCGACTGGCGTTTTTCGTGCGTGTGTCGTATAACTCTAGTTAGACCTCATTGAGCGAATTCGCGGAGATCATATGAAAAAGACCTACGCTGGGAGCTGTCATTGCGGGGCCATCAAGTTCGAATGCAACCTAGACTTGACCGCTGGGACCCGACGGTGCAACTGTAGCTTCTGCTGGAAGTCTCGCTTCTGGAAGGTTTTTGCTATGCAGGGCGACTTTCGGTTGCTGCAAGGCGACGCAGCGCTAAGCGACTATCAGGCGTCACCTTCGGAATGGCCAAAAGGCGATGTACATCATTATTTCTGCAAATACTGCGGTATTCGTCCTTTCAGTAAGGGATTTCTCGAGATTGAGCCGTTCAATGGTTCGTTCCATGCGGTGAATATCGCAACTCTTGATGACACTACTGACTTGGAACTTTCTGATGCGAAAATTCAGTATGAAGACGGTCGAGCCAATTGCTGGGATGCTGCGCCTGAGACAACAAGCTACTTGTAGACACCGGGGTGAGGTCTAACAATTCATTCAAGCCGACGCCGCTTCGCGGCTCGGCTTAATTCAGGCGTTAGTCCCATCACCCGCTATATGCAGGCCATTATTTCTTCCAGGGTTTTGCCTTTCTCAAAGGTTTCTCCTTTGGGGTTTAGGCTGGCCGCTGGGCTTCGCCTGCATGCGCTGCGCAGGTTTTAAGCCTTTTTGGCCTCTAGCGCTTGCACAGCAAGCGCCACCAGCTATCATTCTTGCAGCGCTGTGCCGCTTCCGTGGCCCAGCGCTTTTTCGTGGGCTCCGCTCGTCTTCAAGTCTGGGCGCTCCCTTGTGGCCTTCGGGTCTAACCATTCGTCGCAGCCGACCGCCTACGGCGGCGGCTGAACTCAGGGCGTTAGTCCCATCACCCGTTTCATGCGCGCAGCCACCTGTTCCAGCGCTCCGCCCTGTTCCAAAGGCTTTCAAGCCTTTTGGGCCTCCAGCGCTTGTGCAGCAAGCGCCACCAGCTATCATTCTTGCAGCGCTGCGCCGCTTTCGTGGCCCAGCGCTTTTTCGTGGGCTGCGCCCTTCTTCAAGGCAGGGCGTTCCCTTTTGGCCTTCGGGTCTAACTCTGCGGTCAAGCGGACCCGCATTCTGCGGGCCGCTTACCTTGGCCGTTAGATTGCCCCACACATATGCGCTACTTGTCCGTCCGTAACCACCTAAAGCCTTATGTGATCGTTGCGCGACGCAAGACGACGATCAATCACGCTTTTGCAGCGGCCGTTGCGCCAAGCGACGACTACGACGATCAGCGCGTCAGAAATGCCGTAGCAATTCTCGGCCAAGATCCAGATCAAGACCTTCTATGCGCTTACTGTGGCGCTCCCGCTCAGACGTGGGATCACGTATTTGCCACTGTCAAAGACTCGCGTTTTAGCGGGCACGGGCACCGACTTGGCAATCTGCTCCCATGCTGCAAGCCGTGCAATTCAGCAAAAGGCAACAAAGATTGGCGCCGCTTTCTCACAGAGCTTGGATTGCCTTCCTCTATGCATCAGGCAGCGGAACATCGCATTGGCACATATCTGTCCTCACTCTCCCACCAAGATTCGGTGCCGGAGAGTTCGCCAGAGTATGAGAGGCTTCTGCAAGTCAGAGCTGAGGTACTTGAGCTTCTGGTAGAGGCGGACCAGCTTGCCCAGAAGATTCGCGAGCGGCAATCTAACAATTCATTCAAGCCGACACCGCTTCGCGGCGCGGCTTAATTCAAGCGTTAGGCGTCATGAACATCCCGCCAGCGCTTCGTTCGGTTTGCGCTCAGCCCAGGGTGTCGCTGGAGATCAGCCCAGTCGTTTCGAATAGCTTTCGTGGGGTTCCCGCGAAGAGCCGAGGAGGAGTCTGATGGCGAAGAAGAAGAGGAGAGCAAAGGGCACCGGCCTGAAGAGCGAAAGCGGGAAACTATTTACTGGTGCCTTCGGTGGCAGCAGAGCCGTGGTTGTCCCTGGTACCGGCCCGCTCTTTCCTGGCCCGAAGTACCAAATTCACCGGCGCGCGTCGGTCCCAAGTTTGGATGCTCTTAGCGAAACTGCCAGCGACCTTGCAAGACAGTTGGGTCCCGATCATCCTCGCGTGAAAATGATTCGCAAGGAAATTGCTGATCGCCAGCGAGTAAGGTGAGCGCGAAGCGATGCCTAAACACAAGTCGAGCTATGCGATTGGAGGCCCAACATGACGTCTAACAGGCCGGTCGAGACGGACACGCAACTGCAGGGCGCCTCAAAATGTGGTGGAACTCTAAGGCCACGCTGCGCCATGCAGCTGCGCGCCGCTCACCTCCAACGTTAGTGAAAATTTTTAATGACCATTTTGCAGTGAGGGGCCGACGGAACATGAAAAATACCCGCACTTGCATTTCATGTGGGATAGCTATTGATGGGGAGATGACGCTATGCCTACTTTGCGCCGCCACAAAGATTGATCAGGCTTGGAAACATAAAATTGTTTCCGATTCTGATAGATCAAAAAAGACTCTGATTAAGAAAAAAATAAATAAGGTTCTTGCCAAACCATTTAATAAATTGCCATCAATTTCAAAGAAACAAACGAAGAATGGCGATGTGACTTGTGTTTTATGTGGGAAGCATATTGAAAAAGGAGGCTTGCTTCAGCACAAATATCAAGTTCATGGTGAAAATAAAATTCTTCGCTCGCCAGTGAGTCGAAGAAAAAATGTTTGGGCAACATTTGTTCAAGGAGGTCTGCCAGGGCTCGGGAAAAATTCAAAATGATAGTTTTGATAAATTGCGATGATTGCAAGATATATCGACAAATAAGATATATGGCCTGCTAAAAATGACTGGTAACTCAGTGACTCGGCGCTTCATTGCAAGCGCTCACGTTTGAAAAATGTCTCAATAGTTATCCATGAGGTATTAATAATTTGTCTCAAGGGAGGAAAAATTGAATACGGAAAATTTGGTTTACAGATGGTCGCCACATCCAGTTGAATTTTACTGTCGCGATGAGTTCTCTAATGGATGGTTGCTCAAGCTTAGCGGCGAAGCTTGGAATTTGGCGTGGATGGCGCTAGAGGATCCAGGGCTTAAACCGGCTCCAAGAGGATTTCGAACAGCACTTAGGCATAGTCTCATGCGGACCGCGAAAATTGGCCGTACCCGTTTGAGCATGAGGCAATTGCTACGTTCCACTGGGGCTGGATTTCCGCACGTTGTGGCAGCCGCCGAGTGGGACGAAATGCCGAAGTTGCTTTTGATTGATAATGACTGGAAATCTAGATGGATTAAGAGAGCCAGTCAAGCTCGTGGTGATCACCCTTTTATTCTGGATCGAACCATCGATGGCGCTTGTGTGAATGTCGAGGCCGCCAACATTCTTTTAGAAAGATTTAGGTAGGGGAAATGGGGTCCGATGAACATTTCCCACAATGACGTTGGCGACATGGCTCGTCATTGCGAGCGACGCGAAGCCATCCAGCGCGGCGTTACCGCACGCAGCGCCGCCACGGGATCGCCACGTCGCTTCGCTCCTCGCGATGACGCTGGCGACATGCGCCCTGAAGCATGCGCGCGCGTGGCACAAGCCACGCAGGGTTTTGCTGCGCCAGCCCAGCCTGCGGGGCTGATGGGTTTTTGAGCCAAATCAGGCGGTAGCCGGCGTATATCAAGCGCCGGCAGCTATCATTTCAGCAGTAACCAGCCGTCTTCAGGGGCGTTGGGATGGGCGAGCGCTTGCCGCACGCCCGCGTGCATACGACGCCACGCGCCGCGCCGTCACACCCCCGTCACCCAGCCGTCACGCCCTTGTCACGGCGGCTTTCTAGCATTTCTCACGCGACCGGGCGGCCAGCGCCGCCTGGCACCGATCCGCGTTGTCACGCCTCACGCAGGCGGGCCGCGGCTTCATTCAACGCTTGAGAAACCCATGCACCACACCTTCACCCCCAATCGCCGCAAGACCCTGAAGATGTTCGCCGGCCTGCCGCTGCTGCCCCTGGGCGCCGGCGTGTCGGCCGCCGGCCTGCTGTCCGCCTGCGGCGGCGACGACACGCCGCTGGCGCCGTCCGCGCCGCCGGCGTTCAAGTCGGCCCGCTTCACGGCTATGGCCGCGCCCACGCTGGCCCATGCGGCGGCCATGGCCACCACCACGGTGGGCTCGGCGCTCGAGGTCACGTATGCGGACGGCTCGACCCAGACGTACACGCTGGCCTATCAGCCCTTCTTCATCACCGGCGACCGGGTCGCCGACGGCAAGGGCGGCACGCTGCTGGCCGGCGGCTACTACGACATCCACAACCAGCCGATCATGGACACGAGCGTGGCCGGGGCCGAGCGTCCCTTCTTCTCCGATGCGCCCGACGGCACCTCGCTGCTGACGGTGCCCAATGCCCAGGTCGACGGCGTGAAGGGCAAGCCGGTGTTCGCCGTGGTGCAGTTCGAATACACCACCTGGGCGCAGGACGGCAAGACCGACATGTACGGCAAGCTGCCCTCGCCGATCGCCGTGCTGACGCTGGACCAGGATCAGGCCACCGGCAAGCTGAGCCTGGTGAAGTACCACAACGTGGACACCTCCCAGGTGCACGGCCTGTGGATCACCTGCGGCGCCAGCCTGTCGCCCTGGGGCACGCATCTGTCGAGCGAGGAGTACGAGCCCGACGCATTCAACGCCAGCAATGCCCAACTCAAGGCCTTCAGCCAGAACCTGTATGGCAACGAGACCACGGCCAAGGCCTACCACTACGGCCACATGCCCGAGGTGACGGTGAACCCCGACGGCACGGCCAGCATCCAGAAGCACTTCTGCATGGGCCGCATCTCGCACGAGCTGGTGCAGGTCATGCCCGACCAGCGCACCGCGCTGATGGGCGACGACGCCACCAACAGCGCCTACTTCGTCTTCGTGGCCGACAAGGAAAAGGATCTGTCGGCGGGCACGCTGTACGCCGCCAAGGTGGGCGCGGGCTTCTCCATCGACCCGGCCGCGGGCAGCGCCGCGCCTTTGAGCTGGATCAAGCTGGGCCATGCCAGCAGCGCCGAGATCGAGCAGCTGGCGGGCACCCTCCAGCCCGCCGACATCATGACCGTGGCCAAGGCCGACCCCAACGACGCCAGCTACACAAAGATCGTCGCCAACGGCCGGGCCGAGTGGATCAAGATCAACCCCGGCATGGAAAAGGCCGCCGCCTTCCTCGAAACCCACCGCTACGCCGCGTTCATGGGCGCCAGCATGGGCTTCTCCAAGATGGAGGGCACGACCGTGAACGCGGCCGACAAGGTGGCCTATTCGGCGCTGCAGAACTGCGAAAAATCCATGGTCACGGGCGACGCCGCCAACGTGCCGGGCAACGGCATCGCCATCCCCAAGGTGCTGAAGGCGGGCGTGGTGATGGCGCTGAACCTGCGCGGCGCTCAGAAGGACACGGCCGGTGCCGCCATCAACAGCGAATGGATGCCCGTGGACACCAAGGCCCTGCTGGCCGGCGAGGACATCGCCGCCGACGCGCTGGGCAACACCGGCAACCCCGACAAGGTCTGCAACCCCGACAACCTCAAGTTCTCGGAAAACCTGCGCACCCTGTTCATCGGCGAAGACAGCAGCCAGCACGTGAACAACTTCCTGTGGGCCTACAACGTGGACACCAAGCAGCTCTCACGCATCATGTCCATCCCCGCAGGCGGCGAATCGACCGGCCTGCACGCCGTGGACGAGATCAACGGCTGGACCTACATCATGAGCAACTTCCAGCACGCCGGCGACTGGGGCGGCATCCACAAGGTGGTCAAGGACCAGCTGGACCCGCTGATCAAGGCCAACTACAAGGGCAAGTTCGGGGCGGCCGTGGGCTACCTCACCGGCAGCACAAAGCAGCCCGCCCTGTAAACCGACGGGCCGATCGCGCCCGTCGCCGCTGCACGACCCGGCCTTGGCCGGGTTTTTTTCATTGGGGCCGGCGCGGGTTGTCGCCCCCCGGCTGCCCGCCCGGGCGGCGCTGGCCAGGCGCGGCCTGCGCCTCGTCCGGCGCCGGTCGATGGTTCAAGTTTGCATGCCCGGTTGCCCGGACCCGGAAACTGGCGTCAAATGCCCAGCGTCGCTTGCATGGGCGTCATGCGCCGCCTGCCCGCGATCCCGATCGAAGCGGACCGGGGCAACGAACGGAAACGCCCAGGCTCGTCGCTTGCGGCTGGGTCGATACGAGACTGAAGCGCCCGGTGGGTGCGCAGCGCGTGGCCCTTGCAAGATGAAGGCGGAGTGCAGACATGGAACCCAGCAATCACTTCGACGTCCTGATCATCGGCGCCGGCCTCTCCGGCATCGGCATGGCGTGCCACCTGGCGCGCGAGTGCCCGCACAAGCGCGTGGCCATCCTCGAGCGCCGCGGCGCGATCGGCGGGACCTGGGACCTGTTTCGCTACCCCGGCGTGCGCTCCGACTCGGACATGATGACCTTCGGCTACCGCTTGCGCCCCTGGACCGAGGCGCGCGTGCTGGCCGACGGCCCGTCGATTCAGGCCTACGTCACGCAGACGGCGCGCGCCTTCGGCGTGGACGGACAGATCCGCTTCGGGCTGCGCAGCACCGCGGCCGACTGGTCCGGCGCGCAACGGCGCTGGACCGTCACGGCGGTGGACGAGGCCAGTGGCCAGACGCGCCGGTTCAGCTGCGGCTTTCTGGTGGCGGCCACGGGCTACTTCAACCACGATCAGGGCCACCGGCCGGACTTTGCGGGCGTGCATGACTTCAAGGGCCGGTGCATCCACCCGCAGCACTGGCCCGAGGGCCTGGACTGCCGGGGCCGGCGCGTCGTCGTCATCGGCAGCGGCGCCACCGCCGTGACCCTGGTTCCGGCCCTGGCCGCCCTGGGCGCGCATGTCACGATGCTGCAGCGCTCGCCGGGTTATGTGTTTTCGCTGCCCGAGATCGACCAGGCCGCCGTCGTGCTCAAGCGCTTTTTGCCCGAGGGCTGGGTCCATGCGCTGCTGCGGGGACGCAACATTTTTCTGCAACGCTCGATCTACAAGCTGTCGCGGCGCTTTCCGGGCCTGCTGCGCCGGCTGTTGCTGGGGGCCGCGCGCCGCCAGCTCGGCCCCGGCTTCGACATGGCGCATTTCACGCCCAGCTATTCACCCTGGGACCAGCGCCTGTGCGTGGTGCCCAACGGCGATCTGTTCAAGGTCTTGCGCGAGGGCCGCGCGTCGGTCGTCACCGGCCAGATCCAGCGCTTTACCGCAACCGGCATCCTGCTGACGTCCGGCGCGACACTGGACGCCGACATCGTGGTCACGGCGACCGGCCTGCAATTGCAGACACTCGGCGGCATGGCGCTGGCCGTCGATGGTCAGCCGGTTTCGATCGGCGATCGCATGACCTACAAGGGCGTTCTGGTGCAGGACCTGCCGAACTTCGCCACCCTGTTCGGCTACACCAATATCTCCTGGACGCTGAAGATCGACCTGGCGGCGGAATACGTCTGCCGCTTGCTGAACGACATGGCGCGCCGCGGCGTCGATGTCGTCACGCCCCGCGCGCCGCAAGGCGAAACGCAGGACGAGAGCATCCTGTCCTCCCTGCAAGCCGGGTACGTGCAGCGCGGCGACGCGGTCTTGCCACGCCAGGGGCGCGCGCTGCCCTGGCGCGTGCTTCACCACCTCGAGCACGATCGCCGCATGTTCCGCCAGCCGATCGACGACACGGCGCTCGAATGGTCGCGTGCGGCGTAGTCCACTTGCGGTCGCTCGTCGCCGCAACCCACGCGCCGCATGCCAGGCGCCTACCCCGGCACCGGCTCCATTCCCACCGGCGGCTTGTCGCGCAACAGCTGCGTGATCACGCTGGCCAGCAGCGCGCGCACCGCTTCGGCGGCACGCGTGGGCACGCTGCCGGGGTCGTGCACCACACAGGCCGTCAGATGCAGCGGCGGCTCGATGGGTGTGGCAGCCAGCGTGCCGCGACCCAGCAGTGGCCGGACATCGCCCATCGGCACGACGGTCGCGCCGGCACCGGCGTGCACCGCGGCGAGCAAGTTGGACAGCAGGTTGGCCTCGACCACGACGTTGGGCTGCAGACCGGCTTCGGCAAAGGCCCCATCGAGCACGCGGCGCAGCACGTTCGAGGTGCCGGCCAGCACCAGGGGCAGGGCCGCCACGCGCTGCAGCGAGACGCCGCGCGCATGGCCCGGCAGCTTCTTGCGGTCGACCAGGAACAGGCGCTGGCGAAACAGCGGCATATGCTGCTGGCCCGGCGCCGCCTCCTGCTCGAAGATCACCGCCAAATCCAGGCCGTGCGCGTCGATGCGCGACCTCAGGTTCACGCTGTCTTCGGTCACCAGGCTCAGATTGACGTGCGGCAGCGCATGGCGGCAGGCCTCGATGAAGGGCCCGGCGAGGAACGAAGACACCGTCGAGGACATGCCCAGGCTGACCGCGCCGGCCACCTCGCCGCCGCTGTCGCGCACGATGTCCGGCAGCTTTTCGACGTGGCGCAGGATGGCCTGGGCCTCGCGGTACAGCAGCAGGCCGGCCGGCGTGGGCCGCACACCGCGCGCACTGCGGTGCAGCAGCGCTACTCCCAGTCGCTGCTCCAGGTCGGCCATCTGCTGGCTCAAGGCCGGCTGCGCGACGAACAGCGTGCTGGCGGCGCGCGACAGGCTGCCGGCATCGACGATGCCGACAAAGTAGCGCAGGTGACGCAGCTGGATCACGGCGAGTGGACCCTCACATGAACAGGAGCCGATTGTCAGCGCAGGACGCGCGCTCAACAAGCCGGCTGCGGCCGCCGGCGCCGAGTCTGCGATTCAGGAGTCCAGACGAATCCCGCTGCGACGCACGAATCCGGCCCAGAACGGCGCCTCGTCATGCATCAGCGCGCCAAAGGCCGTGGCGCCCAGCGGCAGTGGCTCCAGTTGTTGCGCATCCAGAGTCTGGCGCACCTGCGGCGCGGCCAGTGCCTTCAGCACCGCGTCGGACAGCAGCGCCACCACGGCCGGCGGCGTGCCGGCCGGCGCGACCAACCCCCACCACGCCGACAGTTGGAAGGACGGCATGCCCGCCTGCGCGCCGGTGGGCACGCCTGGCAAGGTCGACAGCTGCTGCGGCGCGCTGACGGCCAGTGCGCGCAGCATGCCGCCGCGGATCAGCGGCAGGGCCGCGGCCACCGTGTCGCAGGCAAACAGCAACTGGCCGCCGGCCACGTCGGTCAAGGCCTGGCCACTGCCGCGGTAGGGCACGTGCACCGCCTGCACGCCGGCCTGGCGCACGAAATACTCGGCCGCCAGATGTCCGATCGTGCCGGTGCCCGAAGAGCCGAAGGCGCCGCCCGTGCCGGCCAGCCGGGCTTTCAGTTCGGCCAGGCTGTGCGGCGTGCCGGCCTTGTCGGCGGTGACCAGCACGAAGGGCGTGCGCGCCAGGCCGGCGATGGGCACGAAGTCCTTGTCCGGCTGGTAGCGCAACTTCGGGTTCAGCGCCGGGTTGGTCAGCAGCGTGCTGGTCGTCGCCAAGGTCAGGGTGTAGCCGTCGGCCGCGGCGCGCGCGCCCTGCTCGGTGCCCAGCGTCCCAGCAGCGCCGCTGTGGTTTTCCACGATCACGCTCTGGTGCAAGGCCGCGCCCATCGCGCTGGCGAAAATGCGCGCCACCGCGTCGCTGCCGGTGCCCGGTGCAAAGGCGACGATGATCTTGATCGGCCGCGACGGAAAGTGTTCGCCCGGCTGGGCCCAGGCCGTTGCGGCGGCGGCCGCGAGCAGCGTGATGCAGAGCGCGCGGCGGGTGGTCGTTGCAGTGTTCATGGCTCGGCCCCCTTGGCTACTGCGCCACCGCGTCGGCAGGGTGGTGCGCGTACACCGGCACGCGCAGGGCCTCCAGCACGCTTTGCTGCTGCGCGCCGAAAACGTCGTGTTCGTCGGGCGACGCCGAGAGGTTGGGCCGGTCGATGGTGATCTTGATCGCCATGCAGCTGTCCACGTAGAAGGTCCCGACCACCTGCTCGGCCGGCAGGCCCAGCATCGTGGCCACCTGCGCACCGTGGAACAGGTTGGAGCGCAGCGCGGTCTCGTAGTCGGTGCTGGAGTGGAACACGATGTCGTAGGTCAGCCGGTTGATGCCGGCATTCTTGCTGCGGATCACCACCGCCATCTGCAGCAGCGGCTGCATCCCTTGCGGTGCGCCCACCGGCGGCGCGTCGGCGATCAGCGACAGGCTGCGGTCGTCGAGCTCGCCGCGGTAGTCGGTCAGGCCGATGTCGAAGTACCGTGGCCGCAGCGTCTCGTTCTGCACCCACGACGCGCCGTCGGCGCGCCACAGCGTGACCGGAAACAGCGTGCCCTGGATCAGCTCCACGTTCTGCAGCAGGTGGTAGAGCGACCATTCGTAGGCGTCGGCGGCGTCGATGTCGAAAATCGAACCGGGCCTGGGCGTCAGCACGTTCGTGATCGTGGCGATCTCCTGCGCATGCCGCGCCGCCAGCCGGGCCGCATCGGCGTCGATGGTGCGCAGCAGGATGGCCGGATGCTGCGCGTCGGCCTCGATGATGCGCCAGCTGGCCTGCGCCAGCGCCTGGGGAAAGCCCGCCGCGATCGAATCGAGCGCGCCCTGCCTGACCTTCGCGTAGTTCTCGAAGAACACCGGGTCGCGCGTGCCGCTGGGCACGATGGCGCCCCACCGCCCGTCCTCGCGCCGAAAGCTCATCAGGTTGGGCGACAGCGGGTAGGCGATGTTGCCCGCCGTGGCCTTGCGGCCCGCATAGCCGAAGTGGATCAGGTAATGCGTCAGCAGGCTGGCCAGCGTCTCGGCCGCATCCTTCGTCGCCGCGGTGGTCTCGACGATCAGGCCGAGCTCGCGCTCGTCGCCTTCGAGCGCGCGGCGCATCACGCCGTTGCGGCCATAGACCAGCACATCGGGCGGCACCTTGGGCAGATCGGCCGCATTGATATGGATCAGCGACACCTTGCGCGCGCCCAGGCGGTGTGCTCCCTCCAGCTTGATGCTCCACGGCCAGGGTGCGCCGGCGTGAACAAAACGGCTGCCGCGGATGCCGGCCGAGCGCGCGTCGCGTGCAAAGAATTCCGTCTGGTCCATCAGCAGCACTCCCTCCGGATAGAACTGCAGCTGCGGGTGACTTTCCTCGTACAGCGAATGCGCGGCAATCGAATACGGCGTGCAGCGGCGCTCGGGGTTGGGCGCGACGAACACCGCACTGCCGTCGCCGAACACCTCGGCCACCAGGCAGTCCGATGGCGAGCCGGGGTCGCAGGCCAGCGCGCCGCATTCCAGCACGTGGCCCACGTGATAGGCCAGGCCGGCGTCAATGCCTTTGCGCACCATGTCGGCGGCAAACAGCGCCACGTCGCAGCTGCGGCCGGCAAAGATGTACTGCGCGCCGGCGTCCAGCGCAGTGATGACCGGGTGAATGCCCATTTGGCCGGCGATCACGCTCGCGCGCAGCGTGGCCTCGTCCAACACCGGGCCGTCGCCGGTGGGCAGCAGCGCATCGCGCCGCAGCTCGGCGATGACGATCTCCGGGTCCAGCTCGGCGCTGATCGTCGCCACCTTGGCGTCCTGCACGCCGAGCTCGGCAAACACCTCCCGGGCCACGTCGAGCATCCATTGCAGGTTGCGGTCGCCACCGGCCATGCCGCAGCTGCCCACGATCACCGGCGCACCGGTCGCCAGGCCGGCGCGCACCATGTGCGTGTAGTCGGCCTTGACCGCCTCGCGCTCGAAGTACTGGGTGCCGGTGCCCAGGAAGTAGGGGCCGGCGTCCATCGAGCCGGCGTCGGACACGATGGCATCGACACGACCCTGGATGGCCTGCTTCATCGATTCCCTGGGAAAGCCGTAACCCAGGGCGCCACAGGCGGAGACAACGCGGTAGATCAGTCGGGACATGAGTCACTCCTTGTTTTGGTGGAGCGAACTGTGTCGCAGCGACGCGCCTGAGAGAAATACCGTCTTGCGATGCGGCCATAAGCCGCCGATATGGCCTGGGCCATGCAGCCATCGGCCGCACCGATGGGGGTATATCGACACGGTATTTGTGTTGCGCCCCCTACCGCCGGAGACTTCGCTTCCCCACCTTGGAGGACAGGTCCATGAAATCCCCCCGTTTCAAGCTCATCCTGCTGGCCGGCGTTGCGGCCGTCGCTGCATGCGCCGCCTCGGCACAGATGCCGGTGCAGGACATCGACCCGATGCGCCACGGCAACCTGGCCGCGGCGCAGCGGCTGGTCGTTCAGGCGTTCGAGCGGCTGAGCGATGCGCAGTTCGACAACGACTCGCGCCTGGGCGGGCATGCGGGGCGCGCCAAGGAACTGCTGCGCCAGGCCAACGAGGAAATCAAGCTCGCGGCGGAAGCCGCGAACCGGCGCTGACGCCTGGCGGGGCGCCGGCGGCGCGGCACCGCAGCCCGCGAGCGCCGGGGATGCGCCGTGTACGCTCTTGCGGGGCGCGGGAGCGCCAGCGCCCCGCGTCTTCCAGGCGCGCTCAGGCGCCGGCGGCCGCCAGCGCGTCGTTCAAGGTCTTGCTCGGGCGCATGACGGCCTTGACCTTGG
>ENA-UOYA01003003-UOYA01003003.1-activated-sludge-metagenome-genome-assembly--contig:-NODE-3003-length-15476-cov-5.864211_pt1 | contig 15476 bp, 15 predicted proteins | sample MGYA00238163_ERZ764804 | MGnify/ENA primary metagenome ERZ764804 (study PRJEB28919, sample SAMN05720223) | activated sludge metagenome | isolation source: Anaerobic digester | place: Hong Kong...
ACAGAATATGAGGAAAAGTTCTCTTCTATGGGGAATCCCATTTGTAGATTAGTAGCTTACCGTGAGAGAACTCCTAATCATTAATCTAATTTATTGTACTATTCACCAAATCATGCTAATATGTTATGATAAGGAATGGAATAAAGTTAGGTGAAATCTCCAATAGGGGACTCATATGAAAAAATCATTGAAGTTAAAGATTTCAAAAGTTTTATGTGGTAATGTAGAGCTAAATAAACAAGCAATGCGTATTAAGCGTTCATGGGATGAAGTTGAAGCCATACTGAATCGAGGAGGAAAACCTCCCAAAAAAGGCAAATGTGATCCTCATAGACGCTAAGGATGAAATCTATAAAATGAATAATCTATAACAGATGTGGTACTATATAGAAAAAGCATCTGTATGTACAAAAGGAGGAAATATTATGGGTTTAATGTTCACAGATCAAAATTTTGAAGAAGAAGTACTAAAAGCAGATCAATTGGTATTAGTTGATTTTTATGCAGATTGGTGTGGACCATGTAAAATGCTTGCACCAACCATTGAAGTAATTGCAGAAGAATATAAAGGTGTTGTGAAAGTAGGTAAATTAAATGTAGATGAATCACCTAAGACCGCTGAAAAATATAGAGTTATGACGATTCCAACCCTATTATTTATTAAAAACGGTCAAGTATTAGATACTGTAGTAGGTGTTCTACCAAAAGCTCAAATTACTGAAAAATTAGAAAAATTAAAATAAATGGACTTGGAAACATAGCTTAGTAGTTGTAAGGGGTGTTACAAATATATTCTAATCGATGTAACATCCCTTTGTACTATTTTAGTTATTTTTTATATTAAAGTCTTATCTTTATCTGTTATATATTACTAATATAAAAAACTTAAAAAAAGGGCTTGCATTTTGCGCTCACTTCGTATATAATAACTTTTGCGTTCAAAAAATATATGCGCTTCTAGCTCAGTTGGTAGAGCACCTGACTCTTAATCAGGGTGTCCAGGGTTCGAGCCCCTGATGGCCCACCATTAAGCCTAAAAGCAACACAAGTAGCTCCCATTTCGAGTGCCTGTAGATGCCTGCGGGAGTGGCGGAATTGGCAGACGCGCTGGATTTAGGTTCCAGTGGGAAACCGTGGGGGTTCAAGTCCCTTCTCCCGCACCAGTACTAAGTAGCTTTGCTGAATATGTATACGTTCTTAAGCGGAAGTGGCTCAGTGGTAGAGCATCGCCTTGCCAAGGCGAGGGTCGCGGGTTCGAATCCCGTCTTCCGCTCCAATTAGTTTACAAGGCTAGTTTGAACTAGTATGAACTAGTAACACTAGTCTTTTTTATATATATGGTTATAATTATGTTTATGTTATAATTATGGTTATAATGAGGTTAGCACCCTTTTTTATTTTGTTTAATATCGTATAGGAGGAGAAGTTTTCATGAAGGTTACCACTGAAAAATTAAGCAAAAGCAAGGTCCAATTAACGATTGAAATCCCGCCGGAGCAATTTGAGGAGTCTTTGAGCAGAGCCTATAAAATTGTGGTGAAAAAAGTAAATGTGCCCGGTTTTAGAAAGGGGAAAGCGCCTCGCCATATTCTTGAAAGGATGTATGGTAAGGAAATCTTATTGGAAGACGCTTTACAGGATGCTGTGCCGAAGGCTTATCAGGAAGCGCTGGAGGCGGCCAAAGACGAGTATACGGCCGTAAGCGGTCCCGAATATGATGTGGTGGAAGCCACGATCGGGCAGCCTGTTGTTTTTAAAGCTACTTTTGAGATTAAACCGGAGGTAACCTTGGGAGAATATAAAGGCCTGACCCTGGAAAAAGTGTCTACGGAGCTTCCGGAGGGGGCTGTTGATGCCGAGATTGAAAAAATGCGGCAGCGGTACGCCAAGCTGATTGTGGTTGATGGCGATGGCGAAGCGCAGGAAGGGGATACTGTCACCATTGATTTTGAGGGAAAACTTGACGGCGTGCCTTTTGAAGGTGGTAAAGGGGAAAACTATCCGCTTGAATTAGGTTCACATACTTTTATCCCGGGGTTCGAAGAGCAATTAGTCGGGGTGAAAACGGGAGAAGAAAAGGATATTACGGTTACTTTCCCGGCCGATTATCACGCGGAAAACCTGGCCGGGAAAGAAGTTGTTTTCTCGGTGGTAGTTAAGGAAATTAAACGGAAAGAGTATGCGCCGCTGGATGATGAATTTGCCAAAGACGTATCCGAATTTGCAACCTTGCAGGAATTAAGGCAGGATATAGAGAATAAACTTAAAGAAGCAGTTGCCAAGAAGGCGGAATATGAATTAAGGAATGCTGCCGTAAAGCAGGTCACGGAGAAGGCGGAGGTTGAAATCCCGCAAGCCATGATTGAGAGCCGCGTCAATCAGATGATTAATGATTTTGCGTATCAACTGGCGCAACAGGGGATTACTCTGGAAAAATATTTAAGTATCTCCAATACTAAAATTGAGGATATCAAGGCATATTATCAAGGAGAAGCTCAATCATCGGTGAAGGCTGATCTTGTGCTGGAGGCAGTTGCCAAGGCAGAAGGGCTTAAAGCTACCGAGGAAGATCTGACTGAACAAATCACCAAAATGGCTGAGCAATATAAGCAGGATCCGGCCAAAGTCCGGGAGGTTTTGGAAAAGCAAGGCCAGCTGTCCGGGCTCGAATACGGGATTATGTTGGATAAAGCAGTTGATTTTATTATCGCTCAGGCCAAAGTAGTGCCGGCAAAAGCAGAACCGGTCAAAGCCAAAGAACCAAAACAAACGAAAGAAGAAAAACAAAATAAAGAACCAAAAGAGGAGCAAGGAAAAGGACAAGAGACGAAAGGAAAGACGGCCAAAGAAAACAAATAGCTGAGCGTAGAGAGGTTTAGAGGAGGTAACGTACGATGTACAAAGATATTATGATGAATACACTTGTTCCAATGGTTGTGGAGCAGACGAACCGCGGGGAAAGAGCCTATGACATCTATTCCCGCCTGTTGAAAGATCGTATTATCTTTTTAGGTACGGCGATTGATGATTACGTCGCTAATCTCGTTATTGCGCAAATGTTGTTTTTATATGCCGAAGATCCGGATAAGGATATCTCCTTATATATTAATAGTCCCGGGGGCTCTATTACGGCCGGGATGGCCATTTACGACACCATGCAGTATATCAGAGCTGATGTGTCAACTATTTGCGTCGGTTTAGCCGCTTCCATGGGGGCATTTCTGCTGGCGGCAGGGGCGAAAGGCAAGCGCTTTGCTCTGCCTAACGCGGAAATAATGATTCATCAACCCTCTGGCGGAGCCACAGGGCAGGCTACCGATATTGAAATACATGCCAAACGGATTATTCATATCAAAGAAAAGCTGAACAAAATCTTAGCTGCCAATACGGGGCAATCGATTGAACGGATTCGTGAAGATACCGAACGCGACCGCTTTATGGACAGTGAGGAGGCAAAGCAGTACGGTCTTATTGATGATCTCTTAGTAAGAATACCTCTAAATAAAGAATAGGCAAGAGGTGAAATCATGTACAAATTCAGTGATGAAAAAGGACAGCTTAAGTGTTCTTTTTGCGGAAAAATTCAAGACCAGGTTAAAAAGTTAGTTGCCGGCCCCGGTGTCTATATTTGTGATGAATGTATCGAACTATGCAATGAAATTATCGAAGAAGAACTGATGGATGAAACCGATTTAGAACTGGGGGATCTCCCAAAACCAATGGAGATTAAAGCCTTTCTTGATCAGTATGTGGTCGGGCAGGAGAATGCGAAAAAGACCCTGGCCGTTGCGGTATATAACCACTACAAACGGGTTAATCTGGGCTCGCGGATTGATGATGTGGAGTTGCAGAAGAGTAATATCATTATGTTAGGGCCGACCGGCAGCGGGAAAACATTACTGGCCCAAACACTGGCGCGGATCCTGAATGTACCGTTTGCCATTGCGGATGCAACTTCGCTTACCGAAGCCGGTTACGTCGGCGAGGATGTGGAGAATATTTTATTAAAGCTGATTCAGGCTGCCGATTATGATGTGGAAAAAGCCGAAAAAGGGATTATCTATATCGATGAGATTGATAAAATTGCCCGGAAATCGGAGAACCCCTCCATCACTCGTGATGTCTCCGGGGAAGGGGTCCAGCAGGCGTTATTAAAGATCCTGGAAGGGACGGTGGCTAGTGTGCCGCCGCAGGGAGGCCGCAAACATCCCCATCAGGAGTTTATTCAGTTGGATACCACGAATATTCTCTTCATCTGCGGGGGTGCTTTCCAGGGGATTGATAAAATCATCCAGAACCGTGTCGGGAAAAAGGTGATGGGGTTCGGCGCGGAAGTATTGTCGAACCGGAATATGCAAGTGGGCGATTATCTAAAACAGATTATGCCCGGCGATTTGCTTAAATATGGCCTGATTCCGGAATTTGTGGGCCGCCTGCCGGTGATTGTCACTTTAGATGCGCTGGATGAGAAAGCCCTGGTTACGATTCTTTGCGAGCCGAAAAATGCTTTGGTGAAACAATATCAGAAATTGTTTGAGCTGGATAATGTCACCCTGGAATTCAAACCGGAGGCCCTGGCAGCCATTGCCGAGGAAGCGGTGAAGCGGAATACGGGCGCCCGTGGCTTAAGGACAATTATTGAAGACCTGATGAAGAATGTTATGTATGAAATTCCGTCACGGCCGGATATTCACAAATGTATTGTCACCAAGGAAGCGGTAACGAACAAGGAAGAGCTGTTACTGGTGACCACCAGTGAACGGAAGAAGAAAAAAGAAGAAAGCGCATAAAGGTTAGCTTATTAGCTTAAAGGTTAATCATTGGTTATGAAAATATTATATGGATATTTAGAGCCAGGCAAATGAAATGCCTGGCTCTTGAGCTTTTTAGCAGAGGGAGAGCTTCAGGTTACTGCGGTCCGAGACTTCTTTCCGCAATCTCAATAGCTTTGCGCACCATGGAGCCGCAATTACGGGAAGAAACGTTACCAAAGTCGCCGTCTGACTGCACCTGCTGAAAGAAGCCCAGTTCCTTGGCACATTCCATCTTCAGAGCATCGGACATGATCTGGTTTCGTCTCGGCATGAAAAACCCTCCTCTTCTGTTTTTGGGGCTCGAGATTAGTGTCTCCAAATGCATGAAATTCTTGCGGAAAACCGACGGCAAAAACGAGGAAAGCAAGGATAAAAAGGCAGTCAATCGGTCATTATATTAGTAGCTTTAGGGGAAGGGGAGCAGAAAACATGGAAACTTCCGGTTTTGGCAGCCTTTTTAGCATTATTCAAATCTTTTTTATTATTGTGATTGGGCTTTATTTCTTAAATCTATTACGGGGGCAGCAGGGGACTAAGGCTGTGGTGGGGCGGGAATCAAAAAGGGAAATTGAGAAGCTGGAGCGAATGCGGGAAATCAGACTCAGTGAACCGCTCTCCGAACGGACAAGGCCACATAGCTTTGCCGACATTATCGGGCAGGAGGAGGGCATTAAAGCCCTGAAAGCGGCCTTATGCGGGCCTAACCCCCAGCATATTATTATCTATGGTCCGCCGGGCGTGGGGAAAACCGCCGCCGCCCGTCTGGTGCTCGAAGAGGCCAAGAAGAATCTGCTTTCGCCTTTTAAAAAAGATGCCAAATTTATTGAAGTAGATGGGGCTACCTGCCGTTTTGATGAAAGAGGGATCGCTGATCCTTTAATCGGTTCGGTCCATGACCCGATTTATCAGGGGGCCGGAGCCATGGGAATGGCTGGGATTCCGCAGCCGAAACCGGGGGCAGTAACGAAAGCCCATGGCGGCGTTCTCTTTATTGATGAGATCGGGGAGTTGCATCCGATTCAAATCAATAAGCTCTTGAAGATCCTGGAGGACCGCAAGGTCATGTTGGAGAGTGTCTACTATTCGCCCGAAGACACGAATATTCCCAGCTATATTCATGATATTTTTCAGAACGGGCTGCCGGCGGATTTCCGGCTCATTGGCGCGACGACCCGTTTGCCGCAGGAGATTCCGGCCGCCATTCGCTCCCGCTGTGTGGAAATCTATTTCCGGGGCCTTAATCCTGAGGAAATCAGGATCATCGGGGAAAATGCCGCACGGAAACTGGGCCTGCCCATTGACGAAAAGGCCCTGGATGTCCTGCAGAAATATGCTACGAACGGCCGGGAAGCAGTGAATATCACCCAGATCGCGGCAGGAATAGTTTTAAACAATAGTAATTATACTGTTGGACAGCGGCAGGAGATTACGGCTACGGAAATGGAGTGGGTTGTCCAAAGCGGCCATTATACTCCCCGCCCGGAGCGGAAGATTTTTACGGAACCCCAGGTGGGCGTGGTGAATGGTCTGGCAGTTTATGGGGCTAATCTGGGGATGCTGCTCGAAATCGAGGTGTCGGTTTTGCCCGTCAGCCAAGAACCGGGCCAAATCATTATCACCGGGATTGTGGAGGAGGAAGAAATGCAGGGGATGGGCGGGCACACCCTGCGCCGCAAAAGCATGGCCAAAGGGTCGGTAGAGAATGTCCTGACGGTTTTGCGCAGTACCTTAAAAGTCGATTGTCACAAATATGATATTCATGTGAACTTCCCCGGAGGAATCCCTACGGACGGACCTTCAGCCGGGGTAGCAATTGCCACAGCCATTTATTCCGCCATTACGGAAATACCCATTGATCATCGGGTGGCGATGACCGGTGAACTGTCGGTGCGCGGTTATGTGAAGCCGGTAGGGGGTGTGGTGGCCAAGGTTAATGCGGCGCGCCAGGCTGGTGCGGCGCGTGTCCTTATCCCGAAGGAAAACTGGCAATCCATTTTTGCGGAGACCAAGGAGATCGAAATCATTCCGGTGGAGAAACTGGAAGAGGTCTTGGAGCAGGCGCTGGTCCATCCGGCGGCCAAGCATGATTTACCTACATCTGCGCCCAAGGTCATGAATCCGGCGGCTAATTTCCACCTTGTCTGCCTGTAAGGTTTTGGGGCTGATTTATTGGCTTGTTTTTTGGCTGGTTTTTGGCCTGAGTTTGCTTGTAGCATAATTGGTAATTTTATGATAGACTCTTGTTGGGAATATCCCAGGAGGTACTTGTACTTATAGGAGGTACGTGATTGATGGGAGAAAAGAAGGCTGATGAAACACGGATTATTCCACTACTCCCCTTGCGCGGGGTATTAGTATTCCCATATATGGTGCAACACCTGGACGTGGGAAGAGAAAAGTCAATTAAAGCTTTAGAAGAGGCGATGATTCAGGACCGGGAGATTTTTCTGGCCACCCAGCTTGATGCCCAAAATGATGATCCCAGTAGCGCCGAAATCTACAAAATAGGTACTATTGTGGAAATAAAGCAGCTTCTCAAATTACCGGGGGGAACCATCAGAGTATTGGTGGAAGGCTTACGGCGCGGGGAAATACTGGAGTATTTGGAGGACGAGCCGTTTTTTCAGGTGAAAATCAGGGAGTATCCTGACAAGGTGGAGAAAACGGCGGAACTGGAAGCGCTCATGCGTAACCTGGTCTCTCAATTCGAGCAATATGTCAAATTGAGTAAAAAAATCACGCCCGAAACGGTCCTCGCCATTGTGACGATCGAAGAACCCCATCGTTTATCCGATTTGATTGCCGCCCATTTAAACCTGAAAATACCCGAAAAGCAGGCGATTCTTGAGGCGGTAGATATCAGGCAACGCCTGGAAAAACTGTGTGAGATTATTGTCAACGAGATTGAAATCCTGGAATTGGAGCGCCGGATTAATTTGCGTGTGCGCAAGCAGATGGAAAAGACGCAGAAGGAGTACTATTTAAGGGAACAAATGAAGGCGATTCAAAAGGAATTAGGCGAGCGGGATGAAAGGGGAACGGAAATCGACGAATACCGGCAAAAAATCAAGGAGGCCGCCCTTCCCGCCGACGCGGAGGAAAAAGCCTTAAAGGAAGTTGAACGGCTGGAAAAAATGCCGCCGATGGTGGCGGAGTCAGCCGTAATCAGAAGTTATTTGGACTGGCTTTTGGCGATTCCCTGGAATAAAGAAACGGAAGACAGTATTGATATCAAGGCGGCGGAAAAGATTCTGAACGAGGATCATTACGGCCTTGTGAAAGCGAAAGAAAGAATTTTGGAGTATTTGGCGGTCCGGAAACTGACCGAAACAATTAAAGGGCCGATAATCTGTTTTGTGGGGCCTCCCGGGGTGGGAAAAACCTCTTTAGCCAAGTCGGTTGCCCGCGCCTTAGGGAGAAAATTTGTCCGCATGTCTTTGGGCGGGGTGAGAGATGAAGCGGAGATTCGCGGTCATCGGCGTACTTATGTGGGGGCGATGCCCGGCCGCATTGTGCAAGGGATCAAGAACGCCGGAACCCGCAATCCGGTTTTCTTGCTTGACGAAGTGGACAAAATGAGCATGGATTTTCGCGGGGACCCCTCGGCGGCGCTGTTGGAGGTTCTGGATCCCGAACAGAACAGCACCTTTAGTGATCATTATATCGAAACGCCGGTGGATTTGTCCCATGTGCTGTTTATTACGACCGCTAATGTGGCCTATAATATTCCGCGCCCTCTTTTAGACAGGATGGAGATTATCCCCATCTCCAGTTATACGGAAGAGGAAAAACTCCATATTGCGGAACGCTATCTTCTACCCAGACAAATCAAGGAAAACGGTTTACATATGGGCCAAATCAGCGTTGGGGTGAACACAATCAGACATGTAATTCGCCATTATACCAGAGAATCCGGGGTCAGGAATTTAGAACGGGAATTGGCCGGGGTTTGTCGTAAGGCCGCCAAAATTATTGCCGAGGGGACTCAGAAAAAAGTGACGGTGACTCCGCGGAACCTGGAGAAATTCCTGGGGATTCCCCGTTACCGTTACGGGGTGTCCGAAAAGGAAAACCTGGTGGGCGTCGTGACCGGCTTAGCCTGGACTGAGGTAGGGGGCGAAGTCTTAAATATTGAAGTGATGCTTTTGCCGGGCAAAGGAAAATTGCTGCTTACCGGTAAGCTGGGTGATGTGATGAAGGAGTCTGCCCAGACCGGCTTTACCTATATCCGTTCCCGGATCCATGATTTAGGGATTGAAGAAGACTTCCATGAGAAGTATGATGTGCATATTCATATTCCCGAAGGAGCAATCCCGAAAGACGGGCCTTCCGCCGGGATTACCATGGCCACGGCTTTGGCTTCCGCCTTAAGCAACCGCAAGGTGCAGAGCAATGTGGCGATGACCGGCGAAATCACTTTAAGAGGACGGGTGCTGCCGGTGGGAGGAATCAAGGAAAAGGTGCTGGCGGCCCATCGGGCGGGTAGTAAAGTGATTATTCTGCCGGCAGAAAACAAAAAAGACCTGGAGGATATTCCGGTCAATATCAAAAAAATGCTTGAATTTGTCCTCGTCGAGGAGATGGACGAGGTCTTAGCAAGAGCATTGGAGCCAAGACAATAATGGTGCTACAGATCAAAGCTGCGGAATTTACCATTAGTGCCGTTGGTCCCCGCCAGTATCCGCAAGCAGCAGAGCCCGAGATTGCCCTGGTAGGGAGATCCAATGTGGGAAAATCGTCCTTCTTGAATAAGTTTTTAAATCGCCGGAATTTAGCGCGGACCAGTAGTACCCCCGGCAAAACCCAGACAATCAATTTTTATCATATAAATGAAGCCTGGTATTTCGTGGATTTACCAGGTTACGGGTTTGCGCGGGTTTCCCAAGCAACCCAAACCGGATGGGGGCGTTTTATTAACGAGTATTTGGAGAAAAGGAAGGAGTTAGTGGGGATTATTCAGATTGTTGATATTCGTCATGCACCTTCCGCTGATGATGTCATGATGCATGAGTGGCTTTCCGCATGCGGGATACCTTATTTAGTTGCGGTGAGCAAAGCGGATAAAATCGCGCGCGGACAATATGGCAAGCAGCTGCATATTATTAAGGAAAAGCTGAAGCTCCCGCCCGAAATACCGCTCATCCCCTGCTCTGCCCAAACCGGGGAAGGGATCGAGAAGATTGCGGACTGGGTTGAGGCCCGCACTATGTCGCAACGATAGAATATTTTCGATCGTGGAAAAGTAGGCCGTTGCATACGGTTATTTCGGTTACCAAAAAAGTTCCTGAGAACATTAGATCTCAGGAACTTTTTGCTGAGATTTATATAAAAAAGATTGATAAATAATCGTAAATTATCAATAAACAATATTTGTGACAATATTTTGTCTGCTATATAGTAAAGATAACAGACATAATCGTATCGTTGAGGAGGATAATTGTGGAAAGGGCTCTAAGGCAGAAAGCAGTTGCTGATAAAAAGGATTCCAAGAAGAAGGAATCAAAGTGGATTTTGTCAAGGTGGGTGATTCCACTGTTCACGATCTGATCGCTACCGGCAAGGCCGATTGTGGTTATGGCATGCTGCCAGATACCGTCTTGCGCATTGACCAGGGCTTTGATTGCCGCATCGCGCTGGGTATTCATACCGGTTGCCTGCAGATTCTGGTCAAAGCCGATTCCGACATTACCGATGTGGCTCAGTTGAAGGGCAAAAAGATTGGTGTACCCAGTCTGGCCAGTTCCGGTCGTGTTTTTGCCACTCGGGCACTGCAAAGAGCGGGTGTTGGGGTGACCGCTGAGAACATGGAAGTGGAGTTTGTGGCTTTTTCCCGTGGCGAGCTTTCCATGACATTGGAAAACGGTATTGTGGACGCGGTAGCCATTAACGACCCCACCGCCGGCACCATTGTGGCAAGCGGTGTTGGAAGATCAATTTTGGCTAATGCTACCCATCCGGATTACAAGAACGAGATTTGCTGTATTGGCATTTTGGGAACCAAGTTTGTGGAAGAGCATCCGTATGCGGCAGCTGCGTTCATCCGTGCGATTCAAAAGGGTGGCAAGTATGTTACGGAAAATCCGGTCGAAACGGCAAAAATCCAGATTGAAAAAAGCTATGTAGCCACCGGAGACCCGGAGCTGTTCGCGCAGTTACATCAAACATATGATTACAGAACGACAATGAAGGGTGGCTATCTAGGGCTGCTGAATAATATGCGCGACCTGCAGCAAGCCGGTTTAATCAGTGCGGATCTTGATATTGAAAAGTTGGCTCAAAAGGTATACATCAACTTTGACGATGTGCCCGATTCTTTAATGCAATAAGCGACAAAGCTTCAATAAAAAAATGCTGAAACAGATTATTGCTGGAGCATAATCGGCGCTCCAATATAACAGTTGCGTCGATGGAAGCTAGTGTCAAAAGAAAAGGAGGGCTTGCCCATGAGCAAAAAGCAAGTAAACGCAATCGGTGACATCTGTCCCATTCCGCTGGTCAAGACCAAAAAGGCTTTGGACAAAATGGAAGCGGGACAATTGGAGGTATTAGTGGACAACGAAACAGCCGTGCAAAATATTCGCAGGTTTGTGGAAGCGCAGGGTTATGGTTTTCAATCTGACAAGCAGGGCGAACATTTTGTCATCTTAATTGAAAAAAACAAAGCTTCACAAGGAGAGTGTGCCGAGGATTCCTGTGCCTCTGCATTCAAAGGATCTGGCGCCATGCCCGGCGGAAAAACAATAGTGGTGCTCTCATCCGCAGAAATGGGCAACGGGGATCAAGAGCTGGGGGCTCTTTTAATGAAAAACTTTGTCTTTACGCTTACCCAGCTTGAGCAGTTACCGGATATGGTCTTACTATATAATTCCGGCGCCAAACTGGCGGTCAAGGGGGCGGCAACCTTACAAGACCTGATTTCGCTGGAACAAGCCGGTGTAAAAATTATGACTTGCGGTACTTGCCTGAAGCATTTTGGCATTGCGGAACAGTTGGGCGTGGGAGAGGTCACCAATATGTACACTATTGTCGAGGAGATGCGGCAGGCTGGCCGTATTCTCCGCCCGTAGTGCCGTGATTTACTTTGATAATGCGGCCACCAGCTTACTCAAACCTCCCACCGTCGGGCAAGCGGTGTTAAAGGCAATGGAAACCTTCGGCGGTGCCGCCCGGGGAGGTCATCCTGCCGCTTTAAACGCTTCCCGCTGTCTTTTCCAGGCCCGGAAAGCAGTAGCCGAGTTGCTGGGCTCCGCGCCGGAACGCACGGTGTTTACCAGTAACGCCACCGAAAGCCTCAATATCGCCATTGGGGGGCTTCTGCAAGCGGAAGACCATGTCATCACTACCGCCCTGGAGCATAATTCTGTTTTACGCCCTCTTTACCGTTTGCGGGCTAAAGGAATGGGCCTTTCCATCATCCCCGCCGATTCAGAAGGAAATCTTGACTATAACCGGTTTCGTCAGTCTTTGCGTCCCAACACCAAGGCCGTAGTGTGCACTCATGCCTCCAACGTGACCGGAACGCTGGTGGATTTGGAATGTATCGCCTCCTTTTGTAAAGAACATCAGTTGCTTTTACTGGTGGATGCTTCCCAAACGGCAGGGGTGTTTCCTCTTCATGCGGACGAACTGGGCATTGATGTCCTTTGCTTTACCGGGCACAAGGCTTTGTTGGGGCCGCAGGGAACCGGCGGGCTTTGTCTCCGGTCGGGCTTATCCATCCCAGCCCTGAAGGTAGGCGGCAGTGGAATCCATAGTTTCTCCGAAACCCATCCGTCTGAATTGCCGGAGGCGCTGGAAGCGGGCACGCCTAATGCCCATGGTATTGCCGGTTTGTTGGCAGGTGTAGAGTTTATTAAGAAAACCGGTCAGGAAACCATCCGCCAGCGGGAATTGGCTTTATGCCGCCAGTTTGTGGAGGGAGTGCAAGCCATTGCCGGGGTACATGTTTATGGCGACCAGAAACGCCCTTATGCACCGATTGTGTTGCTTAACGTAGACGGTTGGGATTCCGGAGAGGTAGGGGATCTTTTGGCTCATCAATATGGGATTTGCGTGCGTGCGGGTGCCCACTGTGCTCCACTGATCCACATGGCGCTAGGGACCCAGGAGCGGGGGGCTGTGCGGTTTAGCTTTTCCTTTTTAAACACCGAAGCGGAAATCCAGGCCGGGATTGCTGCCCTTGTCGAAATTGCCGGTGGAAAGAGGTGAGGCCGATGGAACGGGTCAAAAAGCCCAAGCTGGTAATTACTTTCCCTACAACTACTGCGGCCATGGCGATGGAAGCTCTCTGCGATTCGGCTCTTGGCCGCTTAATTCCGGTTCCGGGGGAAATCCGCGCCGGCTGCGGGCTGGCCTGGTGTGCGGAGCCGGCGCTAGAAAGCATGCTCCTGCAGTTGATGAAAGAAAACAGTATTTCCTTTGAGGAAAAGCGGATTATTCAATTATATGTTTAAAGCTTCTCTTGTTGAAATGAGCTTTTGTTGAAATGAGCTTGATTGGGAGGAAAAAAAGATGATTAAGATGAAAACAGAACTACCCCAAATTTTTGACAGCTTTGCGGAAGCCCGAAAAAACGGGTTTTTGGCAATGAAAAAAATCAAAGACAGCGGGAAAGGGGTCGTTGGTCAGTTTTGTACCTACACTCCTTTGGAAATCTTTATGGCGGCTGATTTGGTGAGTGTGGGACTTTGCTCCACCAGCGATGAAACTATCCCGGATGCGGAAAAGGTTCTACCCAGTAATTTGTGTCCTTTGATTAAATCCAGCTATGGGTTTGCCATTACCGATAAGTGTCCATACATGTATTTCTCGGATTTGGTTGTGGGCGAGACCACTTGTGACGGAAAGAAGAAAATGTATGAGCTTTTAGCTCAGCGCAAAAATGTCCACATCCTGGAGTTGCCCAGCCGGCAAGATACGCCGGAGGCAAAGGCTTTGTGGCGTGCGGAGCTGGTACGGCTCAAAAAACGGGTGGAGCAGGATTTCGGGGTTACCATTACTGATGACATGCTACGGGAAGCCATTCGCCGGCGCAATATAGAAAGAAAACTGCTGAAAGAAATGTATGAACTGAGCACGATGACGCCCCCGCCCATTACCGGATTGCGCCAGTTGCAAATTCTGTTCGGCTCCCAGTTTAAGTTTGATTGGAAGGAAAAAGTGGCGGAGATTAGGAAGGCCATTGATAGGATCAAAGAAGCTTATCAGGCCGGTGAGCGTCCTGTTTTGGACAGTGCACCCCGGATTTTGATTACCGGCTGTCCCATGGGCGGGGTGACGGAGAAGGTGGTTAAAGTAATTGAGGAGGCCGGTGCCGTGGTGGTAGCCTTTGAAAACTGTACCGGGGCCAAACAGATGGATCGGCAGTGCCGGGAAGACGGTGATCCGCTCACTAACCTTGCCGACTATTACCTCCAAATTGGCTGTTCGGTGATGACGCCCAATAAAAACCGTTTCGAATTGCTGGACCGGCTTTGTGAACAGTTTAAGGTGGACGGGGTCGTGGAAATGACCTTACAAGCCTGCCATACCTATGCTGTGGAAAGCTACACGGTAAAGACGCATTGCGAGGTGAAAAACATCCCTTATTTGCAGCTGGAAACAGATTACGGTACCGCGGATATCGGGCAGCTTGCCACGCGGGCCGGCGCCTTTGTGGAGATGTTGTAAAAAATGGTCAAAGTCACGATCGGAATTGACTGTGGTTCGGCTGCCTGCAAAGGCGCGCTGTTTATAAACGGGGGGGTTGTCGCCACCTGTGTAAGGCCGACCGGTTGGAGCCCTAAAGAAACGGCGCAGGCCGTGTTGGAGGAGTTGTTAAGTAAGGCAAAAGTCTCCCGGGAAGAGACATTTGTCGTGGTCACCGGGTATGGACGGCTCGGCATTGATTTTGCCGATAAAAAGGTGACGGAAATAACCTGCCACGCTTGGGGGGCGGAATTTCTTCTGCCTGGGGTACAAACAGTGATTGACATTGGCGGGCAGGATTCCAAGGTGATTGCTCTGCAAAAAGGTAAAGTTAAAACATTTCAGATGAATAATAAGTGTGCGGCGGGCACCGGCCGTTTTCTGGAGATGTCTGCCCACCGCATGGGCATTGATTTGTCTGAATTTCCGGTGTTGCTGGAGACTGGAAAAAGCTGTTCGTTAAGTAGTATGTGTGCGGTTTTTGCCGACTCGGAAATTATTACCCTGCTGGCCGCAGGAAAAAGCCGGGAGGAAGTGGCCGGTGGAATCATCCGGTCGGTAGTGGCAAGGGTGGTCGCTTTGGCTAATAAAATAGAAATACGGCCCCCGATCCTTTTGACCGGTGGCTTGGCTGATTTTGAGGGATTACGGTTGGAATTGGAAAAACAGCTTGGCTCCCCGGTTGCCGCTTTACCGCTTTCCCGTTTTGCCGGGGCGATTGGGGCCGCAAAAATACATACTCCCGGGCAGGATTGAGCGCCGGGAGTATTTTTGTAACTTTTCAGATGTTTTTCGGGGTTTTCCTTACTGAGTTGCTTTTGGCCGGAGAATTATCACAACCCTTTGCTATATGAATGCACAAAGTCGATAAAGGTATTGACGATGGGTGTTTGGACCCGGTTTTTATTAAGCACCAGATAGAAATTTCTTTCCGGTAGGGATGGAAGATCAATTGCCACGATTTTATTCTGGCGG
>ENA-UOYA01003005-UOYA01003005.1-activated-sludge-metagenome-genome-assembly--contig:-NODE-3005-length-15469-cov-4.672700_pt1 | contig 15469 bp, 11 predicted proteins | sample MGYA00238163_ERZ764804 | MGnify/ENA primary metagenome ERZ764804 (study PRJEB28919, sample SAMN05720223) | activated sludge metagenome | isolation source: Anaerobic digester | place: Hong Kong...
GTTCCAGCGCGCTTTCGGTTTCGAACAGCGGCGAGACATCGACCTTGTCGGCAATCCCGAACAGCTTGGCGAAATAGAGCGCGGCCAGCACCGTGGTGGGCTGTTCACATTCGGCCACCAACATCCGGATCGGCGCATCGGCATCGACGTGGTGCAGGATCTGCGCCATTGCCAGGAACTGGCGCACCGCGGTGCTGTTCTCGATCGCCAGCGCGGCGAAGTTGCTGCGCAGCGGCCGGGCTTCGGCCAGCAGTTCGCGCATCCGCACCAGCGCGGCCTGGCTGGCCAGGTCAAGCTTGCCGTCGGGATCGATCCGGCGGCGGATCGCATTCTGCAGCTGGCTGGAGTTCACCCGGAAGTGGATCCAGCCCATGCCGAGGCCATCGGCGCGCATGGCCGCAGCGACAGTCAGCAGGGTTTCCGCTTCTGCATCGTCGGCGCCTGAGGCCTCATGCTCCAGCTCGGTCAGGATTGCAGACAGGCTGGTCAGCTTGTCGGGGTGATCGGCGGTCAGCGCATTGGCCGCATCGGATAGTGCGGCTGGATCGGAAAGATCCTGGGCAAAACGCGCGGCCTTTGCCTGCGCATAGGCCTGGGCACGGCGCAGTCGCTCCGCGATCTGCGGCGCCGAACCATCCAGCGCGGCGGCATAGCGGTCCAGCCGTTCGGCTTTTTCCGCCAGGCGATAACGCAGCGAAGTGGACCAGGAAATGTCGGTACGCCCATCCATGTCGTATCCGACCCAGCTGGCAAAGCGCAGCGGCAGCGGATCGAGCCCGCGCCATTCGGCGGGGAAACGTCGGCGCGCCTCGCCCAGCAGCTGCCGCACCATCGCATCGCGGGCATCCTGCGCACGGGCCAGCGCGGCCATGGCATCGCCGTGTTCGCTGTCGAGGGTAATCGCGTCGCGTTCATGCGGCGCGACACACGCGGTGGCGGCGTCGATCGTGCCCTGACTGGCCGCACGGGCAACCGCTTCGCTCTGGCGGTGGGTCAGAAGGAACGTGGGGTGCGCGGTGAAGACCACGTGGATCAGTGGATGACGCCAGCGGGCGGCAAAGCTGGCAAAATCATCGCCTTGCGCCGCTGCGGTCAGCCGCGCCAGGTTTTCGGCGGGGGCAAGCGGGGCAACCAGCCCGGCAAGGCGGCCCGCACGGGCCTGCAATCCTTCGCATTCAAGTTCGGCCAGCAGCGTGCCGACATCCGCCAGTGAGAGCGCACCGCTTTCGATCTCCCGCGACAGTTCCAGGCTCAATTGAAAGACCGGGTTGAACAGCGGAGTTTCGGCGGTGCGCAGATGCAGCTCGGCCAGGCGGCTGTCGAGTTGTTGGGCAAGGCTCATCGCGAAATCTCCTTGCGCGGGCTTCAAGCCGAAGCACCGGATCATTGCAAGTCCGGGGTTCCGAACTTTGCCTTAATTGCTGCTCCACTGTGCGGCCACGCGCGCGGCGGCCTCGATTGCCGCCAGATCGGGCTCACCCTTTGGGACCAGCCACGAACCGCCGCAGCACAGCACCGGATCGAGCGCCAGCCATTCGGGCGCGGTCGCTGCAGTGATCCCGCCGGTGGGGCAGAACCGGGCCATGGCGAACGGCGCGGCAATCGCCTTCAACGCGGGAATGCCGCCATTGGCTTCGGCCGGGAAGAACTTGAACCGGTCGATCCCCAGATCCAGCCCGCGCATCACGTCGGACGAAGTGGCAATCCCCGGCAGATAGGGCACTCGTGCGTCAAGCGCGGCCTTGGCCAGGGTGTCGGTCAACCCCGGAGAGACGATGAATTCGCTCCCCGCGGCCAGCGCATCGTCAAGTGCATGGGGATTGAGCACGGTCCCCGCGCCAACCACCGCGCCCGGCACCTGCTTCATCTCGCGGATCACCTCAAGCGCGCTTGAGGTTCGCAATGTGACCTCCAGAACGGTCAACCCGCCCTTGACCAGCGCCGCCGCGATCGGTGCGGCATGGCGCGGATCGTCGATCACCAGCACCGGGATGACCGGGGCCTTGCGCATGATGGATTCGATGGGACTCACGAAAGGTGCTCCTTGGCAAAAGCGGCCGCAGCGCCGAACAGGCCGGGCTGGGGATGGGTAATCAGCTTGACCGGCAGGCCTGCCATCAGTTCGGCAAAGCGGCCCTTGGCGGTGAAACGGGTGGCAAAGCCCGAACGCAGCAAGGTGTCCTTGATCCGCAGTCCCAGGCCGCCCGCGATGACCACGCCCGACGCGCCCTGCGCCAGCGCGATGTCGCCCGCGAACGAGCCGAGCGAGAGACAGAACCGGTCGACCGCGGCGGCGGCCAGGCTGTCCTCTCCGCTGGTGCCCAGCCCCCACAGGGTGCGATCGTCGGTCGGCTGGATCGCGCGGCCTTCCATCTGGGCCAGCGCCTCGTAGATATCGACCAGGCCGGGGCCAGAGACCACCCGCTCCACCGAAACCCGGCGATAGCGTTGGCGCAGGCGGGCCAGGATTGCATCCTCGATCGTGTCGAGCGGGGCATAGTCGACATGCCCGCCCTCGGTCGCCTGGACGCGGTACTGGCCCAGGCCATCGCGCCAGATATGCGCCACGCCCAGTCCGGTGCCGGGCCCGACGATGCTGATCGTGCCGCCCGCCGGCAGGCTTGCCTCTGGTCCGGCCAGATGGATGAAATGCTCGTCACCGGCGCAGGCGACCGCATGGCCGACCGCTCCGAAATCATTGATCACAGTATAACGCTGGGCGCCCAGCTTTTCGGGGATCAGCGCCGGGCGGATCACCCAGGGGTTGTTGGTAAAGCGGATTACCTCGCCGCCGACCGGTCCGGCAATCGCGATTGCCACCGCATCGGGCAAGCTGCCGCCCTGGATCCGCGCGAAATCCTGCCACGCGGTCTGAAAGCTGGCGTGATCCCGGGTGTGCAGCGTTGCCGGTTCGCCCAAGGCAATCTGGCCATCGGCAGCGATGCTGGCCAGGGCAAAGCGGGCATGGGTGCCGCCGATATCGACGGTGACGATTTCGGTGGTCATAGTCCTGCCTCTGCCAGCATGGCCGATCCGCCCTGTTCGGCGCCATCGGCGTGGCGGCGCAGCATGGCGAACAGTTCGCGGCCCATACCCATTTCAGTTTGCGGCGCGGCCGCGGGGCTGCGCGATGCCAGATCGGCCAGCACGTCCAGCGTGCCGTCATGGGCGCACAGCCGGATCACGTCGCCATCCTGCACCAGCGCCAGCGGCCCGCCACCCAGCGCTTCGGGAGTGACGTGGATTGCGGCGGGAACCTTGCCCGAAGCGCCGCTCATTCGTCCGTCGGTGACCAGCGCAACCTTGAAGCCGCGGTCCTGCAGCACGCCCAGCGGCGGGGTCAGTTTGTGGAGTTCGGGCATGCCGTTGGCGCGCGGGCCCTGGAAACGCACCACAACTACCACGTCGCGGTCCAGCTCTCCCGCCTTGAACGCGGCCTGGACCGCCTCCTGGCTGTCAAACACCCGCGCCGGGGCCTCGATCGTATAGCGTTCGGAATCGACCGCACTGGTCTTGAAAGTACCGCGGCCCAGGTTGCCCGCCACCAGTCGCATCCCGCCATCGGGATGGAACGGGGCAGAGACCGGAGCAAGGATCGCCGGATCAAGGCTAGTGGCGGGCGCAGGCCGCCAGCTTAGCGCGGCGCCGTCCAGCACCGGTTCTTCGGCATAGGCAGCCATGCCGCGCTCGCTGACGGTCAGCACATCGCTGTGCGCCAGTCCGGCATCTAGCAGTTCACGCACCACATAGCCCATGCCTCCGGCAGCGTGGAAATGGTTCACATCGGCGCTGCCGTTGGGATAGACCCGTGCGATCAGTGGCACCGCGCCCGAAAGCTCGTCCAGATCCTCCCAATCGATCCGGATCCCGGCAGCGCGGGCCATCGCCGGGATGTGGATCGCATGGTTGGTCGACCCGCCTGTTGCGAGCAGGCCGACCGCAGCGTTGACGATCGCCTTTTCGTCGACAACCCGGCCCATCGGGCGATAGTCCTTACCCTCGCGGCCGATTTCGGCCAGCCGATGCACCGCCTGGCGGGTCAGTGCAGAGCGCAGCGGCGTATTGGGCGGCACGAATGCCGCGCCGGGTACATGCAGCCCCATCAGCTCCATCATCATCTGATTGGAATTGGCGGTGCCATAGAACGTGCAGGTGCCGGGGCTGTGATAGCTGGCGCTTTCGCTTTCAAGCAGGTCTGCGCGGCTGGCCTTGCCTTCGGCGTAAAGCTGGCGAACCTTCTGCTTGTCCTTGTTGGCCAGGCCCGATGGCATCGGCCCGGAAGGCACGAACACCGCAGGCAGGTGGCCAAAGCGCAATGCCCCGATCACCAGGCCCGGGACGATCTTGTCGCAGATGCCAAGCAGCGCCATGCCATCGAACATCGCGTGGCTCATCGCCACGGCGGTACTCAGTGCGATCACATCGCGGCTGAACAGCGACAGTTCCATGCCGACCTGGCCCTGGGTCACTCCGTCGCACATTGCCGGAACCCCGCCCGCGACCTGCGCGGTCGCACCGACTTCGCGGGCATAAAGCTTCATCGCTTCGGGATAGCGGCCATAGGGCTGATGCGCCGACAGCATATCGTTATAGGCGGTGACAATCGCCAGGTTGGGACCACGCCCATTCTTGATCGCGGCCTTGTCATCCAGCGCGGCGGCAAAGCCATGTGCCAGGTTACTGCACGACAGCGCGCCGCGTCCGGGGAACTTTTCCGCCTCGCGTGCGATCAGATCGAGATAGGCGCGCCGGCTGTCCTTCGACTTGTCGACGATCCGCGCGGTGACCCGCTCGACCACGGGATGCAGCTTACTCATGCCAGGTCACTCCGTCGCGTTCGGCCAGGGCGATCGCCGCCGATGGCCCCCAGGTGCCCGCAGTGTAGGTTTTGGGCGTCACGCCGTGCTGCGCCCAACTGGCGCGGATCGCGTCGATCCAGTCCCATTGGGCCTCAACCTCGTCGCGGCGCACGAACAGGGTCTGATCGCCCTCGATCAGATCGAGCAGCAGCCGTTCATAGGCGATCCGCTTTTTCGGACCGGCAAAGGCATCGGGCATGGTGATGTTGAGCGGGACCGAACGCAGCCGGATCCCATCGCGGTCCAGGCCCGGCACCTTGGCCATCAGCTGAAGCTGGATGTTCTCTTCCGGCTGGATCCCGATCACCAGGGCGTTGGGCTGGGTCAGGGCCCCGCGCGAGGCAAAGATCGAATGCGGCACGCGCTTAAAATTGACCACGATCTCGGTCTTGCGTTCGGGCAGGCGTTTGCCGGTGCGCAGATAGAACGGCACACCTTTCCACCGCCAGTTGTCGAGATGGGCCTTGATCGCAACAAAGGTTTCGGTGTCCGAATCCTTGCCCAGCTCATCGTCATAACCGGGCACCGGCTGGCCATCGATCGCACCCTTGCGGTACTGGCCGGTCACCGCTTCGTTGGTTTCGATCAGCCGCAGCGCGCGCAGCACCTTGACCTTTTCGTCGCGGATCGCGGTGGCGTCATAGCTTGCTGGCGGTTCCATCGCGACCAGCGCCAGCAGCTGCAGCATGTGATTCTGCACCATGTCGCGCAGCGCCCCGGCGCCGTCGTAATAGCCCACCCGGCTTTCCAGGCCGACCGTTTCGGCAATCGTGATCTGGACATGGTCGATATGCGCCGCATTCCACAGCGGTTCGAACATGATGTTGGCAAAACGCAGCGCCAGCAGGTTCTGGACCGTTTCCTTGCCCAGATAGTGATCGATCCGGAAGGTCCGTTCTTCCGGGAAAGCACGGGCCACAGCATCGTTGATTTCGCGGCTCGATTCCAGGCAGGTGCCCAGCGGCTTTTCCAGCCCGATCCGCACCCTTTCCCCGGTCAATCCAGCCTGGGTCAGACCGGCGATAGTCGGCTCGAACAGGCTGGGCGCGGTCGACAGGAAGATCGCCATGCCGCGTTCTATTGTCCCGATTTCGTCCGAAAGCTGGACGAACTGTTCGGGCTGGGTGGCATCGAGCGTCTGGTACGACAGGCGCGGCAGGAAACTGTCGATCGCGGCCTTGCGGAAATCGGGCAGGTACTTGTCCAGCGCCTCACGCGCGAAATTGCGATAGCTTTCGTCGTCCAGATCGGAACGGGCGGTGCCGACGATCCTGAGTTCGGGCGCGATCAGCTGGTCATCATGCAGCGCGCAAAGCGATGGCAGCAACATGCGCTGCGCCAGATCTCCGGTCGCGCCGAACAGCAGCAGTCGGTCGGCGGAAAAGCCCATGCCGGTATACTCCCCAAGCCCGGAATCCCGATGGTTCCAGACCCCGATGAACTAGCAGCGGGGGAGGGTGCACGCCAGTGCACTGCATTCCAATTCAAAGCCTATCCGGCGCGGCGGGTGCGTGAATACGATTGTGCGGTGCGCCGGGTTCTTGCCCCGGGCAGGCTGGCCGGGCGTCCGCGACGGGCTTCGCGGGCCGGGCGGGGGTGGTATTCCTCGCTGGGCAGGGCCTTGCCGAACAGCCAGCCCTGGACCATGCGGCAACCTTGTTCGCGCAGGGCATCCAGCTGTTCGCGTTCTTCCACGCCTTCGGCCAGGGTGCACATCCCCAGCTGGTTCGCCAGCCCAATCACCGAGGCGACAATCGCCCGCGAATCCTCACGCGTGGCAAGCCCCGAAACAAAGCTGCGATCGATCTTGATCTTGTCGAACGGGAAGGTGAGCAGATAGTTCAGCGAGGCATAGCCGGTCCCGAAATCGTCCAGCGCAATTTTTACGCCCAGCGCCTGCATCCGGCACAGGACATTGGTGTTGGCTTCTGAATTGTGAAGCAGCACGCCTTCGGTAATCTCGAATTCGACCCGCGCCGGATCAAGCCCGCTTTCAGCCAGGGCATTGACCACCACCGGCAGCAGGTTGGGGCTGGAAAACTGGACGGGCGAAAGGTTGATTGCGATGGTTTCATCGCCGGGCCAGCGCGCGGCTTCGGCAAAGGCTTCGCGGATCACCCATTCGCCGATCGGCACGATCAGCCCGGTTTCCTCGGCGATCGGAATGAACTGATCGGGCGGGACCAGGCCGCGCTGCGGGTGCTGCCAGCGCAGCAGCGCTTCGTAGCCGGTAGGGGATTCGCTGGCGACATCGATCAGCGGCTGCAGGAACAGGCGCAGTTCGCCGCGCGAAACCGCATGGCGCAAATCGCGGGCCAGGCCATGGCGTTCGTGCAGCGCGGCATCCATGCCGACCTCGAACATCTCCCAGGTTCCGCGCCCGCCCTTCTTGGCAGCATTCAGCGCGATGGCGGCATAGCTTTGCAGCTGGCGCAAGCTGTCGGTGTGGAACGGGGCCAGCGCGATCCCCACGCTGATCCCGCAGGGCAGTTCCTGTCCTTCGCTGTGCAGCGGATCGGACATGGTCACGATCAGCATTTCGGCCAGCCTGATCGCATGGTCGCAGGCTTCCTCGCCAAAGACGGCAATCGCGAATTCGTCGGATCCGAGCCGCGCCAGCGTCGGCTGGCTTCCACTCAGTCCGCTGCTCGCCACGCAGTCGCTCAGGCGCTGGCCGAACTGCCGCAGATAGGCATCGCCAACCGGATGCCCATGCATGTCATTGATGCTCTTGAAGTGATCGATGTCGAGCTGCAGCAGTGCCACCTGTTCTTCGCCCACGCGGCCATTGAACATGGCGCCCAGCGCTTCGTTGAAATGGGCGCGATTGGGCATACCGGTCAGCGCGTCGAAATAGGCCATCCGGTGTGCATTCTGTTCGGCCTGACGCTGGCGGGTAACATCGGAAATAACCCCGCGATAGACCACGCCATCGCCGGAATGGCTGGGGCGGCCGCTGATTGACCACCAGCGGGTTTGATCGGTTCCGGCCCCGTCGAGCGCGACGACCTCATCCCGGATCGCACGGCGATGCCGAAATGCGGATTCCAGCATCGAACGGCCCTGGCCTTCGGCAAACAGGCTGGCAAAGGCCCGGCCATTGAGCTGGCTTGCCGTTTGGCCCGCTGCTTCGGCAAAGCGGCGCGAGACCGAAACCAGGCAATGCCCGGAGTCCAGCTCGAACAGCCAGTCCGAACCGCATTCCTCGAATTCGTTGAGCAGCAATTTGACCGTGCGGGTTGCCGCACCAAGGTCGCGGTCCGCCAGGATGCGGGTGACGAACAGGTCGCGGGCGGTAAAGGTCATGCGAACCAGCAGGCCGCTGGCCGCCAGCAAGACGGCGATCGTACCCATCGCCTCGATCCCGCCAAGCCGGGCCAGACCGATCGTCAGCCCGATTGCCTGTGCCATGATGAACACCGTGGCCGACAGCACCAGGGTGCGGACGGTGTAAGCCGCAGAGGCGATCTGCGCGACGCCCGAGATCGCCAGCAGCAGCTGGTCACCGCTCGATACCTGCGGAATCCAGAATGCCATTGCCGCCGCCATATTGACGCCCAGCCAAAGCGAATTCAGCAGGAAGGCCCGCATCAGCTTGCTGGCATTGCGGCGACGGCGTCCGCGCTCGATTCCTTCGGCCAGCCACAAGCGGTGCAGCAGCGCGGCCCCGGCCGAGCTGGCAAACAGGGCAATCTGGATCGTGGGGATGGCTCCGCCGAAAATTGCCCCACAAATCACCAGGATGTTGAGCAGAACCCCCAGTGCCATTGTGCGTATGATGCGGATATGTGCGCTGACCAGCCGGTTATCGACCCAATCGCGCAATTCTGGCGGTACGGCAGAGCGGAGCCCTGCCTGTTTGCTAACCATCTGGCCCCCTGCGACCCCTATCGCGCGGATTTCGCGCCGCACATATCAGCCCGCGGGTTAATTATTCGCTTAAAGCCTGCTTGGCGGAACGGGAGCGAAGGTCCTAAGCATGGGGCAAAGGAGATTCGCCAATGCGCCGCATGCCGATCATGATTGTTCTTGCCCTGACTGCCTCGTCGATCCCGGCGCAGCTTTCCGCCAAACCGGCCGCCGCCAAGGGCCACCCTGCGGCTGAAGCGCAGGCGGTAGACCTGGCAACCCGCCTGATCGCGATCCGCACCGTGCGCGGGCCGGGCAACAAGACGCCAGAGGCCATGCAGTTGGTCAAATCGGAATTGGTCGCTGCCGGTTGGCGCGACAGCGATGTTGAAATTGTGCCGGTGGACGATACCGCCTACCTGATCGCGACCTGGCAGGGCAGCGATCCCTCGCTGAAGCCGCTGGTGATTTCCGGCCATATCGACGTGGTCGAGGCCAAGCGCGAAGACTGGGTGCGCGATCCGTTCGTGCCGGTGATCGAAAACGGCTACCTATTCGGGCGCGGTGCCAGCGACATGAAATATGATGCAGCACTGGCCACCGCCAGCCTGATCGACATGCGCAAGAGCGGATACAAGCCGCGCCGCACGATCGTGCTGCAATTTTCGGGAGACGAGGAAACCACGATGAAGACCGGGCGGCTGATCGCGCAGCGGCTCAAGGGCGCCGAACTGGTGCTCAACATCGATGGCGGCGGCGGTACGCTCGATGAAAAGTCCGGCAAGCCGCTGTTCTGGACCTGGCAGGGCGCCGAAAAGACCTATGACGATTACCAGCTGGAGGTGACCAATCCGGGCGGCCATTCCTCGGCCCCCCGGCCTGACAATGCGATTGTCCAGCTGGCCCAGGCGGTGGTCAAGGTCGGCGCCTATCATTTCAAGCCCGAACAGAGCCCGCTGACCAAGGCCTATTTCGAAAAGGCCGCGCAGTTCGAGGGCGATCCCAAGCTGGCCGCCGCGATGCGCGCCTTTGCCGCGAACAAGGATGACGAGGCCGCGGCGGCAACGCTGCGCGCCAGTCCCAGCTATGTCGGCAAGATCGGCACCACCTGTGTTGCCTCGCTGATCGAGGGGGGCCATGCCCAGAACGCGCTGCCCCAGCGCGCCACCGCGAATATCAATTGCCGGGTTTTCCCGGGTCACAGCCGCGAAGAAATCCGCGCGGCACTTGAACAGGTGATCGGCATGCCGGTGGTCAAGGTAACTGCCGTCAGCGGTGAGGATTCGATTTCGTCGCCGGCCTCGCCCATGCGGCCCGATTTTGTCGGGGCGGTTGAAAAGGCGATGCACCTGATCAATCCGGGTCTGCCGATCTTCCCCAGCCAGGCATCGGGGGCATCGGATTCGATGTGGTACCGGGCGCTGGGCGTGCCCAGCTATGGCGCCAGCCCGGTGTTCAGCAAGGATAGCGAAGACTTCGCGCACGGGCTTAACGAGCGGGTGCCGCTGTCGAACACGGCACCGGGGATCACCTATTACCTCAGCCTGTTCACCGACCTGTCGAAATAAGCGCATCCAGCGCGCGGCGGGCAATCGCGCCCGCCGCCTCGGCGCTGAAGGCCTGGGGCGAAAGGCACAGTTCCAGCCACAACCCGTCGATCAGCGCAGTGACCGCGATGGCGGCGTGGTGCAGATCGGACGCGGGCATCCCGCATTCGGCCAGCAAATGTTCCAGCCGGGCGCGGAACGCGGCATATTGTTCGTCATGCTGGCGGGCAATTTCGCCGCGTGAACGGACCAGGCTCCAGAACGCGATCCAGGTAGCGAGCAATTCGCCCGAAGCGATCGGCGTGGCAAAGCTGGCCGTAACGAAAGCATCCAGCCGCGCGCGCGGATCATCGCCGGCCGCCGCCAACGCGGCATCGATCGCGGCGCTGACGCGGCCTTCGACGTGGGCATAGGTTTCCGCGATCAGTGCATCGACCCCGGCAAAGTAATGCCCGACCAGCCCGGGCGAAACCCCGGCCTCAAGCGCGATCGCGCGCACACTGCAGCCCGCCGCCCCTTCGCGTGCCAGCACCCGCGCGCAGGCCTCCACCAGGCTGTGGCGGCGCGCGTCCGGTTCGGCGCGGGTAAAGGCGGGTCTGGCACTCACTTGCGCCCCCATAGCAGTTGTTGTACGATCGTCCAACAAGCAAAGAGGAATCGCCGGGGATGACCAAGTTCGACCATGCCTTTGCCGAAATCGACGGCGCGGAAGTGGATCCCGACGCCGATTTTTCGCTGCCAGGCTGGATCTATCACGACGCGGAATTCATGGCGCTTGAGGCAGAGCGGATTTTCCGCCCCAGCTGGCAGATCGTCTGCCATGTCAGCGAAGTGGCAGAGCCGGGCCAATACCAGACGCTCGACTATATCGGCGAAAGCGTGATCGTCATTCGCGGCGACGACGGCCGGATCCGCGCCTTCACCAACGTCTGCCGCCACCGCGCGATGCGGCTGGTGCAGGGGCCTTCGGGCTGCGCCAAAAAGCTGATCTGCCCCTATCACGCCTGGGCCTTTGAAACCGACGGCCGGCTGACCGGGGTGCCGATGAAAGGCGAATATCCCGCGCTGAAGCTGGAAGAGAACGGGCTCCATCCCGTCGATGTCGAGATCTGGCAGGGATTCATCTTTGTCCGGCTGGAAGACGCGGGCTTTCCCAGTGTCGCCGAAATGATGGCCCCGTTCGAGGACGAGGTTGCCCAGTACCGGTTTGCGGATATGCGTTCGATGGGGCCGGTCCGTCACCGCCCGCGTGACGTCAACTGGAAGAACGTGGGCGATAACTATTCGGACAACCTGCATATCCCGGTGGCGCACGACGGGCTTTCGCGGCTGGTCGGCAAGACTTACCGGATCGAAGCGCACGGCTGGGCCGACCGGCTTTATGGCGACGTGGTCAAGAACGAGAAGCAGAACTTCTGGGAAAAGTTCTATGGCGCCCACATGCCGCGGGTCGATCACTTGCCCGAAGAGGCGCATGGCCGCTGGCTCTATTACAAGCTGTGGCCGAACATGGCGTTCGACATCTATGCCGATCAGATCGATTTTATGCAGTGGCTGCCCATTTCGCCGACCACCTGCCTGCTGCGCGAAGTGGCCTATTGCCTGCCCGACGCCAATACCCCTCCTGGAAAACATCGCGAGATGAAGCTGGTGCGCTATGCCAACTGGCGGATCAACCGCAACGTCAATGCCGAAGACACCTGGCTGATCAGCAATGTCCAGCAAGGCATGGCCAGCAAGAGCTATGGCACCGGCCCGATTGCGAAAAGCGAAGTTTGTCTGCGCAGCTTCGCGCGCAAAATCAGGGCATTAATTCCCGAAGCCCGCCAACCATTTGCGCCCGTACCGGGCTGGAGCAGAAAATGACCAAGACCTACGACGCACTGATCATCGGCGGCGGCCACAATGGCCTGACCTGCGCCTTTTATCTCGCCAAGGCGGGGATGCGCGTGCGCGTGCTGGAACGGCGCCATATCGTTGGCGGGGCGGCGGTGACCGAGGAATTCCACCCCGGCTTCCGCAACTCGACCGCCAGCTACACGGTCAGCCTGCTGCGTCCCAAGGTGATCCAGGACATGCGGCTGCATGACTATGGCTACCGCGTGATCGAGCGCACGATCAGCAACTTCTTCCCGTTCGAGAACGACTATGTGAAGCTGGGCGGTGGTCCGGGCCGGACCGAAGCCGAATTCGCACGGTTTTCCAAGAAGGACGCCGAAGCCTATCCGAAATACGACGCCGCGCTGGAAAAGGTCGCCAACGTGCTGCGCGACCTTTCACTGCAGATACCGCCCAATGTCGGCGGTGGCCTCTCCTCGCTGGTCGCAGCGGCGAAGCAGGGCTGGCCGATGGCCAACCTGGACCTGTCGGTCCAGCGTGACCTGCTCGACATTTTCACCAAAAGTGCCCGCCAGTTCCTCGATGGCTGGTACGAGCATGACTATGTCCAGTCGGCCTTCGCTTTCGATGCGGTGGTCGGCAACTATGCCGGGGTTTCAACCCCCGGTTCGGCCTATGTCCTGTTGCACCACGTGTTCGGCGAAGTGAACGGCAAGCTGGGCGCCTGGGGCCATTCGGTCGGCGGCATGGGCGCAATCACCCAGGCGATGGCCCGCGCCTGCGAGGATGCCGGGGTTGAGATCAGCCTTGAGGCGCCGGTGGCGCAGGTCCTGGTCAACAATGGTAAGGTCAAGGGCGTCAAGCTGGAAAGCGGTGAGGAAATCGCTGCAAGCATTGTCGCCTCGAACGCCGGCCCGGCGCTGCTCTATCGCCAGCTGGTCGATCCAAGCGATCTGGACGACGATTTCAAGCGGCGCATCAAGGGCTTCAAGACCTGTTCGGGCACTTTCCGGATGAACGTTGCACTGAGCGAACTTCCCGACTTCTCGGTCCTTCCGGGCAAGGAAAAGGCCGAACACCATACCGCCGGGATCATCATTGCCCCGGGCATGGATTACATGGACCAGGCCTTCATCGATGCGCAGCAGCACGGCTGGTCGAAGAAGCCGATCGTCGAAATCAAGATCCCCTCGACTGTCGATGACAGCCTGGCTCCTCCGGGGCAGCATGTCGCCAGCCTGTTCTGCCAGCAGTTCGATCCGACTGTCGATTGGGACAAGCACCGCGAGAAGGTGGCCGATCTGATCATCGATACCGTCACCGATCACGCGCCCAATTTCCGCAAGAGCGTGATCGCCACGCAGATCCACTCGCCCTGGGACCTGGAGCGCAAGTTCGGCCTGATCGGCGGGGACATCATGCACGGCACGATGGGGATCGACCAGCTGTGGGCCGCGCGCCCGGTGCTGGGCCACGGCGATTATCGCGGGCCGATCAAGGGGCTCTACATGTGCGGCGCGGGAACCCATCCTGGCGGCGGCGTGACTGGTGCACCGGGCCACAATGCGGCCCACGCGATTTTGGCGGATCGGCCGCTGATCAGGAAGATCCTGCGGTCCTGACATTGTAGAGGTGCAGCGGCAGGGCGGTCAGCAACAGCAGGCCGCTCCATGCCGCTACCTCGAGACCCGAGCCCCACAGCGTGCCGAGCGAGAACAGCAGGGCTGCGCCCGCCAGCCACTTGTTGATCCTGAACCGCAACGCCACCACGCAGACTCCGATGTAGAGGATCAGGTTGGTCGACGAGGTCAGCCGCATCATGAAATCGTAGAGCCCCGATGTCCCGCGCGAGAGGTTGGAGAGGATCAGCACCGAAGCGCAGATTCCGGCTGCGATCACCGGCTGCCAGGCAATGCCATGCTTGCTGAGCAGGCCGATCCGCGCCGGGATCAGGCCGGCTCGCGCCATTGATAGCGGTACTTCGCCGGAAATCAGCACCCAGGCATTGAGACAGCCGATCGCCGAAACCGCTGTAAACCCGGCCACCGCCAGCCCGGCCCAGGCACCCCAGTATCGGGTCACGAAATCGGCGACCGGCGCGCCGGAAGCGGCCAGCTGGTCGGTCGGCATGGCAAAAGCGATCCCGGTGCTGACCGTCACATAGAGCAGGCCGATCATCGCGACCCCGCCAATTGTGGCCAGCGGCACGTTGCGTTCCGGGTTGCGCACCCGCTCGGCAGCCATCGCGGCGGTTTCAAACCCGACAAGGGCAAAGAAAACCACATTGAGTACGCTTGGCAGGTTGCCGGTTTCAAGCGGCGCCTGACGGCTGACCTGGAATTCCTGCCCGCCATTCAGTGCCAGCCCCAGCAGGATCACAATCACCGCCAGCAGTGGCAGAAGCTTGAGCGCGGTGGTCAGTACCTGGAACCGCCCCGCGGCCCGCGCGCCCATCAGGTTGAGCGCGGTGATCAGCCAGATCAGCGCGACCGCAAACAGGCCTTTGGTCAGCACGCTGTCCAGCGCCGGAATGAAGACCGCCAGATAATTCGCCCCGGTTGCCGCCAGCACCGCCATGCTGGCCCAGACCGAAACCCAGTAAGCCCAGCCGATCAGCACGCTAAGCCCTGCGCCCAGACCTTCGCTGCACAGCTCCATCAGCCCGGTCGCCGCCGGGTGAGCCTGGACCAGTGCGCCGATTGTCAGCCCCAACAGCATGGTCCCGGCGATCGCGACGACCCAGCCCGCGACCGAAGTGTGACCATAGGAGGCCAGCTGGCCGGGCAGTAAGAAAATCCCCGCCCCGATCGTGCCGCCCACCACCAGTGCGGTTGCGGTCCACAGGCCAAAGGGACGCTCGATCTCTGCTGGCATACCCTGATCCATTGTCTTTCCCCGCATTTTGGCCTTGGCCCGCAACCTATCGCTTGATTGCGGCGCGTCACCATGTTTCTTGGCACGCGCATGACAACCGTGACGACCCGATCCTGGCTTTCGCGCCTTGGCCAGTACCATCCGCGCCTGATCGAGGCCGCGCTGGCAATGAACGACAACGATGTGCCCCGCGCCGAATTCCTGCTGCGCGAACACCTCAAGATCGATCCGTTCGACGTCGCCGCGATCCGGATGTTCGCCGAGGTTGCGGGGCGGATCGGACGGTACAAGGACAGCGAGGCCTTGCTGCGCCGCGCGCTGGAACTGTCGCCCGCATTCACTGCCGCGCGCGCCAACCTGGCGCTGGTGCTCTACCGCCAGAACCGCCCGGACGAGGCGATTGCCCAGCTTGACCAGGTGATCGCCGAAGAACCGGAGAATCCCGGCCACGCCAAGATCGGAAGAGCACACGTCTGAACTCCAGTCACATGCCTGTATCTC
>ENA-UOYA01003008-UOYA01003008.1-activated-sludge-metagenome-genome-assembly--contig:-NODE-3008-length-15464-cov-5.581933_pt1 | contig 15464 bp, 13 predicted proteins | sample MGYA00238163_ERZ764804 | MGnify/ENA primary metagenome ERZ764804 (study PRJEB28919, sample SAMN05720223) | activated sludge metagenome | isolation source: Anaerobic digester | place: Hong Kong...
CCTAGAGATGAAAAATATAAACTATGGTATAGATTTAGGAACTACAAATTCCCTCATTGCTAAATTTGACAATGGTCAAGTAAAAGTATATAAAAATCCTGTAGGATTTAGAGAAACCCTGCCAAGTGTAGTTATGTATAGAGGCGATAGAATAATAGTAGGCGATAAAGCTCGTGAAAATCTAAAGACAAATTCGGAAGGAATTTTCGCTTTATTTAAACGGAAAATGGGAACAGAAGAAGTCTTTCAAAATTCCCAAGCAGGAAATGAAATTACGCCGATTGAGCTTTCAACGATGGTATTAAAAGAGTTGAAAAACTTCGTAATAGATGATACGAATATCAATTCAGCAGTTATTACAATACCAGCATCCTTTGATACAATACAGAGCAATGCCACTAAGATTGCTGGCTTGAATGCAGGATTCAAAGAAGTCGTTTTACTTCAAGAACCCATAGCGGCAAGCTTGGCTTATGCCAACATTCAAAAAATGGATTTGAAAGATGATTTGAAATGGTTGGTATATGATTTTGGAGGTGGTACCTTTGATGTAGCCCTCGTCAATATTAATCATAGAGAGCTCAAAGTCATAGACCATAAAGGAAATAATTTTTTAGGCGGGCTCGATATCGACAATTTAATTATAGAAAAATTTATCTGTCCTATCTTAGAACCCAAAATGGGCATACCTTCGCTATGGTCAATGTTGACAGGGAATGAACTCAAGTATAAAAAAATATATTACGAGCTACTCTATCGAGTAGAAGAAGCTAAAAAAGAGCTCTCTGTAGCGAATCAGACTTATATCGATATTCAGTTAGATGAATTTGGAATCTATGAAGAAATCAAACTAGATATTGAAATTTTTAATGCAATAATAGAAAAGAAAATCGATGAAACAATCGATTTGATTCAGATTTTGTTGAAAGATAATAATCTCATGCCTTCCGATATAGAGCGAATCATTTTGGTGGGTGGGACGACTTTGATTCCATTTCTGAGAGAAAAATTAAAGCGTTCATTTCAACTCACAATAGATAATTCAATAGACCCTTCTACGGCTATAGCAGTGGGCGCAGCATATTTCGCAGGAAACAAATTGTCATCTATCGAGGATACTAATTTAGAGACAGAAAAAGCAATTCAAACCAAACTTCAAGATGTCAAAATAATCTACGAAAAGTCAACGAATGATGTAGAAGAGATTTTCTATTTCGAATCAGCATCGGACAGCGACCAGAGCTATAGAATATTTAGAAATGATGGCGGATTTGATACGGGTATTAAGAAATTTAAAAAGAGTTTTAGTGAGTTTTTGAGTCTCAAAGAAAAAGTGCTAAATACATTTACTTTTCAAGTCATGGACAGCCAAGGAAATATTATCTATACCAACGCAGATATTCAAATTGTAAATGGGCTCTATAATGTGTCTGGACAGCCACTTCCGAATGATATATGCATCGAACTCGATAGCAAAAAAGGCGATACTTTCTTGGATATTATTTTCAAGAAAAATATGATACTTCCTGTCACAAAGACGCTATACAAAACGATATCGAAAAATATTTTGAAATCAAGTGAAGATAAATTAGTCATCAACATAGTAGAGGGAAAATCAGGTTCTCTTCCGGGCTCGAATCTCAGTATAGGATATATCGAAATCAATAGCAAAGACCTCAAAGATGATTTAATCAAAGGCACTGATGTAGAAATAACCCTTTCTATCAGTGAGTCGAGAGATATATCTGTAGAAGTTTATATCGCTTCCATAGATCAGGAGATAAAAGAAATGTTTAGCCCACACGCCAGACATGTATCGCTAGAAAAAATGAAGTCTGATATTCAAATTCTAATAAAGAAAATTGATTATGAAATTGAAATTTTATACGATGAAGAAAATCTAGATATTCTTAGCAAATTAAAAAAATTGCGAGATAATAGTTTTGACTTACTCATAGACATAGAGAGTAAAAGCAATGATGTCACTACCGACATGAAATATCAAATCGATGACAAGAAACGGAAACTGATGATTCAATTCGATGAAATGACTCGAAACAAAAATTTATATGAAGCTGTCAAAGAATATGAAAACACTAAATCTTATGTAGAGTCAGACTTATCAAACTACGACGAGCGATATACTGTCGAATACAAACGCATCGTGAATAATGATAGAGAGATTATCAATTCAGGAAATATAGAATACATCGAACGTAAAACGAAAGAACTAGATAAATTTCATAATAATTTATACTATAGTTTAAAGGAAAATTACGCCAATCTATATTTCTATTATAGAACCTTAGACATCCATGAATATAAGGATCAAAAACAAGCTCAAAAAATATTTGACATAGGCGATAAAGCAATGGATAATGAGAAATATGGCGAGATTAAAGCAATCATTAGCAATCTTTATACTTTACTAACTGAATCGGCTAAAAAGAAATATTTCAAAAATGATGATCCAATTTTTGACAGCACCAATTCTACAGGGATTAATTAGGGGATTAGCAATTTTGATTATTTCAGATTCATTTAGATGCTGCAAATCCACATCTGGCAATACATTCCCAAACAAATATGCTATATCCATATATTATTGAGCCGTGATTCCATCGCTTAATTTAAATTTATATTGTTTAAAACTCTGATTGATTTCAAATGTCTGCTCCGCCGAATCTATACTCTTTGTTAGGTAATATTCGTTGTTCAATATATCGGCTTCATTTCTATAAAAGTCCGTTAATTTAAAATTCGATGTATCCAAGTCATGATTAATAAGCAGCTTAAATTTTTCTCCATAAAATAAATACAATCTAGAATTAGATTTGGGAGAAACTATCAATAAACTATTTTTATATGAGCAATCTCTATTCAAAAAAACATAAATAGATTTATCCGTTTTATTTATAAAATTAAGGGATGTGAGATTATCGCCTGTAGCTATTTTTAAGAAATTTTTCACATCGTATCGTTCCATCATTTTGAGATTAATATCTCTTTCAAGATTATTGCTTACTACACTTCCCGTTCCTTCTTTTACATGGTATGACAACAGATTTAGATTGTTAAAAAATTCCGAATTATTACACTCTTCAGCATTGTATAAAATATAATTATAACCATCTTTAGTAAAATTCATGCTATTATATTCTGTCTCCGTATTATCAGAATTATTCGAACCTAAATAATCTGATGCATAGAATAATAATTTCAAAACTACAATGACTATCAAAAATGAAAATCGTCCAATTCCATGGCTAAAAAAACTTTTAATTTTATCAAGTTTTTCAGCAGCATATCGATAGTTCCCTTGTATAATATCATCTAACTCCTCATCGATAGCATCGTACTGCTTCATCGTATAGAGAATTTTTAACAGAAAATTATTTCGATTTCCATTTTTTTGATTAATTTCATCCGCCGAAATATCAATAATTTTTCTAATCTTAGACTCCACTTCATAGCTAGGATAGACATTTAGCACTTCATAAAAATCAGGATTGACAAGTATCTTAGCTTCTACTTTCAGCTTAGATTCACTCTGAATTGAATTTAATTTGTGAATAGCGTTGCTCAGCTTAATTTCCAATCTATTTGACAAATGCTCTAATACATCGACAGGCAATATCTCTGTATAAAATCTAAGAGAAATAATCTCCGAAAACAAATTTTCTTTGAGATAATAATCTATTGATTCTTTAAAATTTTGAGAGAAATAATTTGAGAGAAATTCATTAAATGCATCGCCATTGCTTTTCTCAATTTGATAGTTTACTTCACTAAGCGCAAATCTTTTTTTCAATAAAAAATGACTGAGATTACTATCTCTAAATAATAAATTAAGTTCATCGCCATAGTGCTTTAGAATAGTCAATATCTGTTCGGCTTCATTCTTATCCAATGAATTCCCGAGCTTCGTTTGAAGTAAAATTTGTTTTTCTATCCGAATGTATTCCGCATCCGATCTTACAGGAAGCTTTAGGGCTTGTATCTCTGGACTAAATAGAAATTCTAGATTCATGCTTCATCTCCAAAATGAGTACTAAAAATAGAGATTTTGGATAAAATCAAAGATAATCTTTTTAATAAAATCGCTAATTTTTTATCACGGCTGCATTGTCAGGCACATGACCTTCTAGAAAAGCTTTGTATTGACTCTCATCGTCCATATTCATAATAAATTTAATCCATTCACCCTCTGAATTTAATACTGCCATTTTCCATTCCCCTTGTGCTTTATAGTTAAATTGCCACAAAATATGAGAGCCATCTTCATTCGTAAATCCTTCTTCATCGGATTGTAAAACACCCCCTACCTGTTCCCAAATAAAGGATTTTATAAAATCCACAATTTCATTATTTTCTCCTTCAGAAACATCATGTTTAAGTTTGAATGCTATGATGACTTTTACTTTTTCGAAATATTGATAAAGCCATTTCGCCGCCGACTCCGGCTTATCTTGGACTACCTCATCTCTAAATTCATCCAACTCTTCTTTACCTATATTTCCCTCTAAGATTGGATTTCGCTCAATACCCATAATTAATTCATTGCTCGAATTATAAACACTTATCCGAGACCAATTGTCTTGGGTATTGCCATGATTCGATTCAAACCTAGCATTTAGTCCAACCCTTCTAAGCTCTTCTTCTATCTGTGATATAGAAATTTTATTTTCATTTACTCCTAAAATTCTTGTATAGTAACCCATAGTAATTTCGGTTTATTGATTTCAAAAAAGTAGTCAAAGTGCTTAATTATTAATTTTTAAAAATTAATAGATTATTTTCAATGTAAATGTACAAACATTTTTTAACTAGATTATTTTTTCTTTCTTAAATCATAAAATAGTTAATATGAGTAATTGAAATAGTTGAGAAACTAATCTCCCAATTTCTTCTTCAATTCAATTCGAATGATTGTTCCGCTATTTATTTTTGACCATTGAACATAAATTTTACCTCCAAAATAATCTTCTATAATTCGCTTACAAAGAGACAGTCCAAGCCCCCAACCTCTTTTTTTGGTAGTGAAGCCTGGCTCAAAAATATGTTCTTCATCTTTGGGTAATATCCCCTTCCCTGAATCTTTGATATCGATAAAAACTTTGGCACCTTCTACACTCGTCTTGATAGACACCTTGCCTTCATGCCCTATGGCGTCAAAAGCATTTTTGACGAGGTTTTCTATCACCCATTCAAAGAGTTGACGATTGATTTCTATATAGATTCCTTTATCGACATTTTCGAGACTAAATTGAATTTTCTTAGAGGCACGTTTTCTCAAATAATCATAGCATTGATGGAGGATTTCATCCAATTGTATAGATTCCAACTTAGGCTTAGAACCGATTTTAGAAAATCTATCTGCGATTAGTGAGAGTCGATTGATATCCTTTTTCATCTCACCCAATACATTTTTTTGATTTTCATGTAAATTAGACGAAGACTCTTCTATTACCTCTATCCATGCGCCAAGTGAAGAAATAGGCGTACCGAGTTGATGAGCAGTCTCTTTGGACATCCCTACCCATATTTGATTTTTTTCAAAATTTCGAGCGGTGCGTATCGCTGAAAATGTAAGGAAAAGCAAGGTCGCTAAAATCGTATATAAACCTATCGGAAACCATTTGATATAGGATGCTATATTCGAATTTTCGTAATACAAAAACTTTTTATTCTGTGGGTCAATATCGATAACAATGGGCGATTGCGAGAGCATTAGCTCTTTGACATAAGCTGCTAATTTATGTTTATCTTGGACTATATCAGGCGCAATATTTCCATAATCGAGTAATTTACCTTTTTTATCCAATAAAATAACTGGAAGCAAAGAAGAGTTATTGGTAATCTCATCCACGAATTGGTTAGAAGACTCTTGAATAATTTTGGTCAATTTCTGATAGATGATAGACTCTCGATAATAGATATAGTTTTTCTTATCTGAAAGAGGTACTTCTATTGGTGGAAACCTAAAAAATTCTGGATTTGATTTTCTGGACAGAACACTTCCAATAGGAATGTTTTGGTTATCTAAATTTTTAGTCTCTAATACTACTAGATTTTCATCTGTAGAAATGGCAGGAATCTTGTCATTGAGTGTCAATATTTGGAGAAATAACTGGAGCTTTTCATTATCTGTCTCCGTTTGAATGAGCTTTGAAGTCTTTTTTGTAATTTCTAATTTCTTTCTTTCTTCGTCTGTGAGTTCTTGAAAAAGCTCATTGGATATTTTCAAAATTCTCGTTTTCTCAGAGATGGCTTTTGCCCAAAGAATTACTTGCGATTTTTCTTGTTTCTCGATTTTATTTGCCAAAAGATTAGCATAAATAATCGTAGAAATAGCCAATACAGCCACGACACCTATTATCCACAACTCCTTTATTTTTCTAGCTTGGAATAAATTGATAAGTTTCTTCAAAGATATATGAGAATTCAGAAACTAAAAATAAGAAAAATAAAATTGAATTTTCTGTAAAAAGAGAACTATTAGATTTTAGTTGCGATATTATAATCAAAACCTTCCATTTTGTCTGTTCTCCAAACATTGTTTTCTTTAGTCGCTTTTACCCAATAGGAATGTCCTTTCCAGTCTTTCCAATGCCATTTAAACTCACAGGTATTTTGATTCAACTTAAATTCTTTAAATTCAATTTTATTCCAATCTAAATTATCCTGACAATTACACCAAGGGCTTGCATCTGTAGAAAAATTGAAAGGCGCCATCTCAGCTATATCAAATGGTTCAACTTCTCCATTTCTTATTATTTCATCAATTCTATTTATGATTTTTTCATAATTTTGAATGAAGTTTTTAGTAAAATAGTTTGAGACTTGCAGTTTATTAGTGTTTTCTTTTTGAATTTCATAATCAACCCCAATACAGATATTTGAATCGTTTCCCTTTAAAGGCAAGGGTTCAATTCTATCTTTTGAATCCTGCCATATCATCACTTTTCTTATCAAGTCTAAAACTCTAATTGAATCTTGATTTGAATTTATTGAATCAACAATAACAGACTTAGATTCTATGTTAGTTGACTCTTGATTTTCGTTATTACAACCAAAGATTAGAAAATAAAAGAATGAAGTTAAAAGTAATTTTTTCAAAATGAAGTTCGATTATTTACTATTATCACATTAACTATTGCGTAATTGTATCTATTTTGAATTTTCCCAATCAGAAGTCTTTTTGGATAGGTCTTGCACAAATTTTAACATATCCTCTTTCGCATAAGGATTTCCAGTAGCTTTGGAATAATTCTCTACTTGTTGCAATAGAGATTGAAAGAAAAATGAATGCATTTCATGTGTTTGCATATTATCTGTCCAAAGTGTCAAATTGAGCGATTCTGAAGAGATAGGATCCCAAATATTAAGCCCAAAAGCCTTGCAATCTGTCAATTGATTCACTTCGCTATCAGTGGCTTTCCATTTTATATCTGTCGGAATTTTATCTTCATCCAATCCCACTTTTATTGTTATTTCTGAATAATTCATGTTCTATTTAATAGCTTAATCTACTGTCACATTACTTGTTTTTTTCTTCTCTTCAGAGCTAGCAGGGAGTGCCCCCTCTTTTTTTGAAGATTGTTTTTCGGGTTCACCTTCCATTGGTTCACCATCTATCGGTTCTTCTTCATCAAAATTATCATATTTCTGCTCCGTTTCGGTTGAAATAGTATTGATTATTTTCGTGCTGGTCTCTTCGTCTAATTCTATTTTGCCCCAACCATGATACTTACTACAATCTGTAATAATTGTACGTTTAGACGAATCTGGTTTAGGGAATTTTCGTTCTAAAATATCACTATATGCCGAGTCTTTGGTCAATTTGCTAAAGAATTTACCCCAAACAGGCAATGCCATAGCAGCTCCTTGCCCTAATCCAGTACTTCTAAACCGCACTAATCTATCATCACACCCTACCCATACGCCAGCGATTAAGTCTGGTGTCAATCCGATAAACCACCCATCGGCATTGCTTTGAGTCGTTCCCGTTTTGCCACAGATTTCTCCTTTGAGTCCATATCGTCCTTTCAGTCGCTTAGCAGTTCCAGATTCCACGACCCCTTTCATCAATTCCTGCATCACATATGCCACCTCAGGTCTGAACGCTTCTTTGTAGGTAGGATAGGACTCGTAAATCACATTTCCATTTAAGTCTTCAATTTTCGAAATAAAAGTAGGCTTATTGTACAATCCTTCATTGGCATAGGCGGTATATGCTCCGACCATCTCAAAAACTGAAATCTCTGGCGTACCAAGACATATCGATGGGTATGGCTTGATTCGAGTACTCGAATCAATGCCTAGATTTCTGCATAAATCTATGACCGCCATTGGACCTACTTCATACATCAATCTCGCAGAAACGGTATTCAAGGATTTAGACAGCGCTTGTTTGAGTGTAGGCGCACCACCATATCCTCCACCTGAATTAGAAGGACTCCACGCCGCTCCTAATTTCCATTTTGGATTTCCTGGTCTGAATACAATTCTAAGATTTGGAATTCTATGACAAGGAGAATATCCTTTTTGGTCAACGGCTACTGTATATAAAAAAGGTTTAAAAATAGACCCAACTTGACGTTTTGTGCCGATATTGACGTGGTCAAATTTAAAATATTTAAAATTAGCACCTCCAACCCAAGCCTTGACATGCCCATTGTGAGGGTCTATGGCTAAGAATCCTGCTTGAAGTATCATATTATAATACTTGATAGAATCCCAAGGGGACATTTCTACTTCTTTTTCATCCTGCTCATACGTCCATATCTTCATTTTGATAGGCTTTTTTAGCTCTGCTACGATAGCTTCTTCGTCCATCCCTCTCGCTTTCATCTCTTTGTATCGCTCAGATTTGCGAACATGACGCATAAAAAAAGAAGGTCGGCTATGCCAAGGGCTATATCCTCTCCAATGGCTATTTAATAGCCGTTGATAATAGGTCAAATGCTCTTTTACAGCTTCTTCTGCATATTCTTGCATTTTAAGATCTATTGTCGTATAAATTTTCAATCCATCGCCATAAATATCGTAACTAGAGCCATCCTTTTTAGGATTTTTCAAGAAATAGGATTTTAAATATTTTCTCAAATAACTGACAAAATATGGCGCTAAATCTTCCGAATAGTACTCTCTATTAAATTTAAGCGAAATAGGCTTAGCTTTATATTTTTCATATTCCTCATTGGATAAAAATCCAAACTCTCTCATTTTCCCTAAAACTACATCTCTGCGCTCTTTAGATGCCTCAGGATGCACCCGAGGGTTGTATTTATATGTTGCCTTGAGCATTCCCACTAGGATAGCAGCTTCATCTACGGAAATATCTTGTATTTTTTTATCAAAATAAGTCTTGGCTGCAGCTTTCACGCCATAGGCATTATCCGAAAACTCGACAGTATTGAAATATGAAGAAATAATTTCGTGTTTGGTGAAATTTCGCTCCAATTTCACCGCGATTATCCATTCTTTTAATTTTCTAAAAATCAATTGAAATCCATTAATATCGCCTCTAGGAAAGAGATTTTTAGCAAGCTGCTGTGTAATGGTACTTCCCCCACCGCGATTTCCTGTGGACACCATCCCTTTTAGTACACCTACGATAGCCTTTGGGTCTATCCCTGAATGAATATAAAAACGAGAATCTTCAGTCGCTATCAAAGCATTCACAAGGTGTGGAGGCAGTTCTTTAAAATTACAAGGAACTCGATTATGTGTAAATATTTTACCTATCATAGTGCCATCCGAAGCGTAAACTTCCGATGCCATGTAATTTTTGGGATTTTCTAATTCCTTAAAAGACGGCATTTCGCCAAATAACCCTAAGTCAATAGCGAGGAAAAAACCGAATATGGCTACAAAGAATGCAACCATTGTTTTCCAATAAATTTTATTATTTTTGAAAAGACCCATAATTATTCAAAGGCAAATATATACAGGAATAGACTTTTTAAGGATTAAACTTGCTAATTTGATATCTAAAAAATAAATTACATTTGCGGAATAGATAAAAATATAAACGATATTTCAGATAAAATGGCAAAATACGATGTAGTAGTCATAGGTTCAGGACCTGGAGGATATGTAGGCGCAATCAGATGTGCACAATTGGGATTTAAGACAGCCCTAATAGAAAAATATGATACTCTCGGAGGAACATGCCTGAATGTAGGATGCATCCCTTCCAAAGCATTACTCGATAGCAGTGAGCATTATTTCAAAGCTAGAAAAGAATTTGAAGAGCATGGAATTCAGACAGGAAAATTAGCTGTCGATTTCAAAAAAATGGTCGATAGAAAAGCGAACGTGGTCGATATGACGGTCAAAGGCATTGATTTTCTGATGAAAAAAAACAGTATCGATGTGCTAAGAGGGATAGGAAGTTTTGAAAATTCAACTACCATCAATATTACTGACAAAGATGGCAAAGTCAACCAAATAGAGACGAAATATACTATTATCGCTACAGGTTCAAAGCCTGCGAGCCTTCCATTTATCAAATTGGACAAAGAGCGCGTCATTACTTCTACAGAAGGATTAAAATTGCCCGAAATTCCAAAAAGTCTCTTGGTTATCGGTGGCGGTATCATTGGATTGGAATTAGGATCGGTCTATAACCGATTGGGATCAAAAGTCACGGTCATCGAATATGCAGACAAAATAGGTGGTGCCATGGACAGTGAAATCTGCAAAGAACTTCAACGAGTACTCAGAAAACAAGGCATGGATATTCAAACTTCGATGAAAGTCAATTTTGTGGAGAGAAAAGGAAAAACGGTAACAGTCAAAGCCTTGGACAATGAAGATAAAGAAATTGTATTTGAAGGAGATTACTGCTTGGTCGCTGTCGGCAGAAAACCTTATACCGAAGGATTAGGATTGGACAAAATAGGCATCACGTTAGATGAAAGAGGTCGTATCCCAACGGATAAAAATTTGATGACGACTTGTCCAAATGTATATGCCATAGGCGATGTCATCATTGGAGCTATGCTCGCTCATAAAGCAGAAGAAGAAGGTGTATTTGTCGCTGAAACACTAGCTGGACAGAAACCACATCTACATCCGCATTTGATACCAGGCGTATGCTACACTTGGCCAGAAGCTGCAGGTGTAGGAAAAACAGAAGATGAATTGAAGAAAGAGGGAACACCTTATAAATCAGGCAAATTCCCATTCAAAGCAAGTGGTAGAGCGAGAGCGAGTAATGATACCGATGGATTCGTCAAAGTATTGGCTCATAAAGATACCGATGAAATACTAGGCGTACAAATGCTCGGTGCACGAGTAGCAGATATGATTATGGAAGGCGCTATCGCTATGACTTATAGAGGTTCTGCAGAAGATATGGCGATTACTTGCTTTGGGCATCCTACATTCTCTGAAGCATTTAAGGAAGCCGCATTGGACGCTACCGCGAAGAGAGCGATACATATTTAGCAATTCATAATTAACAGTGAACAACTAACAATTAATAATGAAAAATAATTTGTCAGTTTTATTATTGTTTTTTGTTTTGATTGCTTGTAATAATAATGAAAATATTATAAGTGAAAAAACAGACACAATTGTTTATTTACCGCAAATCACAGCTACCGAAATTGACACCATAGTCTATGATACTGTAACTTTCCCAAGATTGGACGAGTTAAAATCCAAAATGCTAACAGAAGGAAGTTTTCATAACGATGAAGTATGGGAAACTGCAAAGAAGGAAAATTGGCTTGGTCTTTTTTACAACTCAAATGAAGTGTACGTAGATTCTACTAGAATTTATGTCAATAGTGTATTTGATGAGATTTTAGATGACGAAGGAGGAAAAAAAACTGGTTGGGAAGTAACAGCAAAACATATTGATACTGCAATTATTTTTGTTCAAAATACGAATATATCTCCAAAAAGAAACATAGAGCAAATTAAGCTTAATAAAAAATACTTGTTTCCTGAAGATAGTTTTGACTTTGAATATAATGGTATCAAATACACACTATATGCGAAAGGAGGAAAAAAGAAAGAAGACCCAAATTCTGACTGGTATATAGTTTGGAATTATAAACTTTATATTAAAACATCAACAAATGGAAATATAAAAGAAACTTTATTATGTGCTGAAACTAACTTTGATGACCAAATGATAACAATTGATTTTATTGGAGATATTGATGGTGATAATATCCCTGATTTGATAATAAATACATCTAGACACTACAATGCTGATTGTCCAACTTTATACTTATCAAAACCAGCAAAGGGGAAAGATATAGTTAAGCCTGTAGGGTATCATTTAAGTATTGGTTGTTAATACTTTTCTACAAATATCTGTAATGTATTACGAAAGTCACAAGTGCATTTTTATTGAAATTTGAGTTTTATCTTTATACTCCTATTTTTAAACTATATAAAGTCTAGAAAAACAATTAATTTTGCATTATGAAAAATATTGACGAACTTAAAAACTTAAGCACCCCTATCGTAAAAATAGACAAATCGTTTGATAAGTTTAAAGGGACTGTATTATTTTTCCGAAAAACTTATCAAAGCTAACGAAATGATAAAGCGAGTAAGATTACCAAAACTATGGGTTAAATAGCTCGTATGATAGATAATTGGCTGTTAGGAGAAATGCTCGGAACACGAGTCGCGAATATGATTATGGAAGGCGCATTGGATGATACTTCAATGAGAGTGATACATAAATAGCAATGAACAATTAATAATTAACAGTTCCAAAATAAAATTGCGTATTATGGAAAATACAAGAACTGAAAAAATAATTAAAAGTCTAAGAAGCTTTTCTAAAGAAATTTTCGTTATATGCCCTCATTGTTCAAAAAAGGCAATAGTTATTACTCAAATTGAGGAGAATACAATTCCTTATCAAACTGAAACAAAAGTAACATTTAAGTGTGATAACTGTTTTAAGCCCTTAATAAAAAATCGTTGGTATGGACCTATCGAAATATTTGCAAAAACTAAAAATTGCGGATTTTGTGGAAGCGAATTTAAGTTTAGTCAAAAAGTAGATAAATATAATACTGAAGCTATTATCAAATGCGAAGTTTGTTTGAAAGAAAAATTATATACAATTGATTACAATCATACTTATGCAAACAACAAACAAGCTACGGATCCATATTTTGGACTACAGCTTTGGCTTCAAACAACTATTGAAAAAAATATTTTTTGGGCTTATAATTATGAGCATTTAGAATATTTGGAAAAATTTGTATCAGCGAAACTTAGAGAACAAGAATTTATTAGCAAGTATTCATTATCCCAAAGGTTGCCAAATTTTATTAAACTTGCGAAAAATAGAGACCGAATATTAAAAATCATAGAAAGGCAAAAAAATATAAAATTTGACCCAAAAAATTAACATTAACTGCTGCTATTTGATAGTTTGACGAAAATCACAAACACATTTTTATTGAGTGTTTTGAATATTAAACTATTATTCTTCAATATGCGAAAATTTATCAAACTATTCTTTACCGAAAAGCAACGTGAAATTATTCGCTATTGGATAAAATCAATTCCTGCTTATTTCTATCAAAAGAATTTATCAAAATTGGCACTGCTATATGGCACAGATAAGTTTGGAGACCATACCTATACGCCTATTTACGAGAGGTATTTTGGAGGTTTGAGAACGAATCATTTAACCTTATTAGAAATCGGTATTGGTGGTGGAGAAAACACAAAATATGGAGGAAATTCCCTCAAAATGTGGGCAAAATATTTCTGCAATAGTCAAATTATAGGGATAGATTTATATGACAAATCCTTGCTAAATTATAGAAGAATTAAAACTTATCAAGGCAATCAAGCCGACTCTATATTTCTCCAAAAATTTGAAAACTTAGATATTATTATAGATGATGGAAGCCATATAAATTCAGATATTATCTATAGCTTTGAAACTCTATTCCCCAAATTAAATATAGGTGGATATTACTGCATTGAAGACACGCAAACTTCATACATAGATTCATTTTTAGACAAATCATACCCGACTTCCATTGCATATTTCCAAAATTTAAACTCAGAGGAGATAGACTATATTCATTTTCATAAAGATTTGATAGTTCTCAGAAAAAAATAGGTTTAATACTATATATTCGCTTAAAAAAACCAGTATGCACGTTGGACAAAATTATTCTTTTAAAGAAGTACTAATATGGACGAGGAAAGAAATCTATGCTTTGCTTGTAATTGCTACTATCCCCACTATCATCTATCATTTTTTAGGCTGGAAATGGATTGCGCTTCCATGGCTTCCCATTGCTCTATTGGGTACTGCTGTGGCTTTTCTCATCGGTTTCAAAAATAATGCTTCCTATGATAGACTGTGGGAGGCAAGACGAATTTGGGGTTCTATAGTCAATGGAAGTAGAAGTTGGGCGATAGCTACACGAGATTTTATTACGAATAGACATTTGACCAATCCTGTATCTGAAGAAGAATTAAAATCAATTCATCTCCAAATATACAAAAGACATTTTGCATGGCTTACTGCACTTCGATTTCAGCTTAGAGAAGCTAGAGTGTGGGAATCTGTCTATAAAGTACAGAATGCTGAATACAAAAACACTTGGTTTGTAGTAGAAGAACATGAACAGTTTATGGGTGATTTCTTAAAACCATATTTATCGGAGAAGGAATATGAACAAGTTATGTCTAAATCCAATAAAGCGGCGCAAATCATTGCCCTGCAATCCGAACATTTAAGAAATTTATTTAAAGATAAATTTATAGAGGATTATCGCCACATGGAATTGGAAAAATTATTGATGGATTTCTACAATCAACAAGGAGCGAGTGAGCGAATAAAAAACTTTCCCTATCCACGACAATTCGCCACACTCAACCTATGGTTTATTAGGATATTTGTTTTTTTAATTCCATTGGGAATGATACAAGAATTTGTCAAATTAGGCGACTGTTTTGTATGGATGTCTATTCCATTTAGCGCATTGTCTGGCTGGATATTCACTACAATGGAGCGCATTGGAGAATCCTCCGAAAGTCCATTTGAGGGCAATGCCAACGATGTACCCATTACTGCTATGAGCAGAACGATAGAGATAGATATGCTTGAGATTTTAGACATTCCACACGATTTAAAGCCAATTCCTTCACAGCACAATATTTTGACTTAAAAATTTCTCAAAAAAAATCAATACATGAGATGAACGTACAAATAATCGAGCTTATTTATATACAAAACGATGATTATTTCTATGTGAATTGCATGTGACCATTAAACAAACAAATAAATTAACACATGAAATCATTTGACGCCATATTTGAAAATAATGAAAAATGGGTAGAGGGAAAACTTGCACTAGATCCAGATTATTTCACTAAACTATCCCAAGGACAGAGTCCAGAAATATTATATATAGGCTGTAGCGATAGTCGAGTGACAGCTGAAGACCTTATGGGAG
>ENA-UOYA01003012-UOYA01003012.1-activated-sludge-metagenome-genome-assembly--contig:-NODE-3012-length-15444-cov-7.700825_pt1 | contig 15444 bp, 13 predicted proteins | sample MGYA00238163_ERZ764804 | MGnify/ENA primary metagenome ERZ764804 (study PRJEB28919, sample SAMN05720223) | activated sludge metagenome | isolation source: Anaerobic digester | place: Hong Kong...
AAAATTCCCTCAAAATCATTACTTTTTGTTCACCGCTATAATGCTCCCTTTGTTGTATGTCGAGCTCCTTTCTCTACACTATTGTTAATATACAAAATTCCATTTCCATCTGAAGCATTATATGACCTATTTTTGTCTTCTTTTTCCATTTCACCTCATTCCTTAATTTCTATATCGGATTTAAGGTTAACAAAGATTATTGAGCATTTGAATTTTTTACTTTGAGGAAAGAAAGATAATTTCAAGCATTGCATCTTAAAATGGAATTTCGTTAGTTGAGTTACAAAATTCAATTATTGCTTTGGATTCTTCAATCCTTCTTTTACAGAAAGAAGTTTCATCAGAAAAAACGGAAGGATCCTAAATGCAAAGCTGTAGGGCAAAATTAAAAAACTGAATATTAAAGTTTAACATGTTCTCGCATAAAAATTTATTTCTTTGCTTGTTGCTCTTTATTTGCTTCAATGAAAATCTCGTCGCACAATCAAACAATGCTTTTCGAGTGTCCTTTATCATAGATTATTCCTCGGCAGAAGAGACGCTGAATTACTTTGAGTGGAAATATTCCAATGTGCAACAAATTGCAAATTTACCCGGAAACCGACTCGCCATTGCAACAAGCATTCTGTTATCACGAGAGAATGTGCCGCCATCGGATTTCCTTATCCAAATAGAATCCGCACGAGGAGGTATTTCAAATCCGGTCGATCGCTATGGATTAGCAATCATTCGCGAACGAACAGCGGACCTCCGAAAACTCCTGAATCAGGTAAAAAGCCTTCAGCTCGATCGTCGAATTAGCGCTACACTTGCAGGATATTTTCCTGACGACAGAACAATCGAGGCGACTTTTCCGGTCTACATTGTCGCATTCGGAAACGACCGCGCTGCAGCCGTTGTACGTAAAGTACGATGGGAAAATCAGAAACCAATTTTTACTGAGGACGGCGAGCCGACTATTCTTCTTAACCTTTCAAGATTTTTAGATGCCGGATCCGATCCCCAGTCTCAAGCGTTTGCTGTTATGGTAACACTGACCCACGAATGCTTCCATACCGTTTATTCTATCTTTGAAGATTTACTCCCGGATTCGTTAAAACCTTCTACTCCAGCTGAACAATTATTGGAACTCGTACACAACGAAGGCATTGCATACTATCTTTCTTTAGAATTACAACGGCAGGGAAATCCGTTATCCACAGTGTGGTTTCAGGAAACTGCCAAATCAATAGAAACGCTCAAGAGCGCGCTTAAGGAAATCTCCTCTCCCTACACACCGCCCTCCCGTGTGAGAGAATTGATTCTCAACGCAAACTTATCTGGAAGCTTTACTGCAAACTACGGAGTTGCAGCTGGTCAACGGATGGCTTATGAGATTGATACCAGGCTTGGTAGGCGAGCATTGACACAATCGATCCCATTGGGATTCCGAGAATTCATTCGTCTCTACAACCAATGCGCACAATACGATTCCTCTCTTCCAAAACTTGATGAGGTTATCTTAAAATAAAAAAGCGGAGCACAAATAAATGTGTTCCGCTTGGTGTGTAAAATCTTTAGATAAATATAATGTTAGAAGTAAACTGCTAGTGTTATTCTACCTGAATTGGTAATACCAAATTCACTTCCGCTACCGCCTTTGGTGGTATAAGTTGTAGAACCTGCTGTTACTTCTTCATCCTTTTGAGAAATTGAAGAAAAGCTCAACTGATACTCAGCGCCAAGACTAAGCTCTTTTGTAATAAAATACTCAAAGCCTAATACTGCTCCTACAGTGAACGTAGTTCCAGCCTGATAGGTTGTTCCATTAATGGTTTCACCTGTTACTGAATTTTTTCGCTCTGGTTGTGTCAGTGGCGCAGTTCCAACCACAGATGGTTTATAATCGGTGCTGGTTGTAGCAAATCCAACCACTGCACCAACATACGGATTGGCTCGTCCATTGAGAGGATGGTATTCAACGCCTAAGCCAGCTCCAAAGGAAGTTGCACTCGTTTCTCCATCTTTGCCGTCCTGACCCGTTCCAGGATTTGCAGGATCAGTTATGCCCACATGGTTAAAGATTAAAACCACACGCGCCGCTAATTTATCTGCAACGTAATATTTTGCACCGATTCCACCATTATATGCTGATGCGGATAAGAATGAAAGTCCGTCGAATTCAAACAGTATGCCTTTCGTTCCTTCTGTAACATCAGGCTTTACTTCCTGTGCATAGAATGGCGTAGCAGCAATAAGCAAAACTACCAATAGAATCGAAATACGCTTCATAGAACCTCCTAAATATATTTGTGATTAAGTTGTTTATATTACATCTTGTAACTTTGTTAAAATACTTAGAAACTTGTTTGTAAGCAAATTGACCATAAACTTCCTTTTTTGTTTTTCATTCTTTTAAAAAGTTTTATTGAATGCAACTGAAATGAAATTACATGCAAGCCTTAACATAATTTTCCTCTTTGTACCACTTTGTCTCCTTCTCTCCGAAACTTACGCACAGAATTGTGATTCTGCCTTTAGTCTTCAAATCGTTAATTTTGACTGTGAAATGTCATCGAAGAGTTCCCAGCGAGGTATTAGCAAGTTATTTCTTCCAGAGTTTATCAACGAATCGAAATGCCTTCGCTCTTTTGTGCGTGATCAACGATTTCAGACGCTCCGGACTAAGGAAGGCGAACTGAGAACGGTCGATATCCTATTTCAGAAAGCTCTCGCTCTTTCGGATTATAACATTTCTCGTGCATTAGCATTATGTCTTTTGACGGTATTTGAGCATAAGGAGCTAAAAATCGTTCTTCCGCTTATTCCACCTTTTTCACTTCCATTAAAATTTGAATCAGACTCGATATTCAATGCTCGTGTCCATCATCTTCCAACGCAACTGTATCCAGATTCGCCAAAATCCCCTGATGGAGATAGAGACAAGCTTCAGCACTTCTTTGCAGCCGCCTATCTCACGTATTCAACTGAAACCGAATCCATACCGCTGCTGGGAGGAAATACGATCGAGTGGTTTGAAAAGAACTTTGTCGTTGAAGGTTCGAACGACTGGCGGGATAAAGCCGTCAACAAACAAGGAATTCTCTTTGCACAAGCGCTTTTCTCGGATCCTCTTGCGCTTCCTTCTGAATTTATGTCTCTTCCATTGAAACGATAAATCACATGGGAGTGATATATTTTAGTTCCATCATACCACTTGATTTTTCTTTAAGAAGAGTGTACATAAGAAACAATGTTGATGATATTGAAGTCGTCGCAGCGTTCAAATTCATAAAGGAACAATTCTATGAAAACTGTACTGGTCATCGATGATGAGAAAAGCGTACGCGACTCTTTGAAAATGATATTGGAGTATGAACACTATCGTGTGGAACTTGCAGAGAATGGCGAACAAGGAATTCAGAAAGGTACCGAATTGCCAATCGATGTTGTTCTGCTCGATGTAAAGATGGCAGGAATGGATGGAATCGAAACGTTAACAAAGTTAAAACAAATTACACCTTCTCTTCCAGTTATTATGATTTCAGGACATGGAACAATCGAAACCGCTGTCGAAGCAACAAAGCTAGGGGCATTCGATTTTTTGCCAAAGCCTCTCGATCGAGCAAAGGTACTCATCACAATTCGGAATGCAATCGACCATGCTGCATTGGCGCAGGAGAACGAGCAGCTTCGCACTCGCATCGAAGGCAATCGCCAAATTCTTGGCAAGAGCGCTGCCATTACATCGATCCTCGATACCATCAATCGCATTGCTCCGACTGATGCTCGAGCGCTCATCACAGGTGAGAATGGAACGGGAAAGGAACTCGTCGCTCGCGCTATTCACGCTGCAAGCAAACGAAGCTCTAAGCCGTTCGTCGAAGTAAACTGCGCTGCAATTCCAGGCGAGCTGATCGAGTCCGAGCTGTTTGGACATGAGAAAGGCGCCTTTACCGGCGCAACTGCTCAGCGCATTGGTAAATTCGAGCAAGCAGATGGCGGCACGTTGTTCCTTGATGAAGTTGGAGATATGAGTTTGCAGGCGCAGGCAAAAGTTCTCAGAGCGCTTGAAGAAAATACGATTGAACGCGTTGGCGGAAACTCATTGATTCCTGTCAATGTACGTGTTCTTGCTGCAACAAATAAAAATCTTGAGGAAGAAATAAGGAAAGGCGCATTTCGTGAAGATCTTTACCACCGACTCAATGTTATCCCTATCGAAGTGCCGCCGCTAAGGAAACGACGGGAAGACATTCCTATTCTTGCTCAGGCATTTTTAGAAGATGTATGTCGGCGAAATGGAATTGCACAGAAGGTAATTTCTGACGAAGTCATGCGAGCGCTGCAGGAACGTGTTTGGCCCGGTAATGTACGCGAACTTCGGAATGCTATCGAAAGACTTGTCATTCTCTCACCTGGCACAATAATCACGCTTGAAACTCTCAACAGCTTTGGTCGAGTTGGAATGCGACAGGAACCGATCGCTTCAGACGCTGCGCTCGATTTAACCGGAACACTTCAGGAATTCAAAGATAGAGCTGAAGCTCTCTTCATCAAACATCAACTCGAACAACATAATTGGAATATCTCGAAGACCGCTGAAGCGATCGACATTCAACGAAGTCATCTCTATACAAAGATGAAACGATACGGATTGATGAAAGAAGGTTTGAACGAAGATTGAAAGGAATTCTTGATTGTTAGTTGAACAAGCAAACGAGAATTTTTATTCATACAGATTTTCACAAAGATTCCTTTCAAGAATAACCGCTTCGAGAAATTGACATCCGAATTCCCTCAATCTCCCAAAAATTTCCTTACGAAGAATTTCTACCAAAGCTTTCAGGAATTTTTACGAGTGCAGTTACTATAAACGCAGGTATTGTTGCAACCAGCACCAGTAAGAAGAATGACTTGTATCCAACAAGTTCCTGCAAAGCGCCGCTAATCATTCCGGGTACAATCATGCTCAGAGCCATAATTCCCGTGCAAAGGGCGTAGTTCGATGTTTTGTGTTCTCCCTCCGATACATAAATCATATACAACGTGTATGCTGTAAATCCAAATCCATAGCCAAACTGTTCGAGCGCAATTGCAAGCGCAATGAGAAAAATATTTTGAGGCAGAACAGAAGAAAGGTACACGTACACAACATCGGGAACATGCATAATCAATGTCATAGGCCAGAGCCACCAGCGCAATCCTTTTATGGAAACAACGTAACCGCCAAGCAATCCGCCGGCAACCAGAGCAATGACTCCAACAGTGCCGTACACAAGTCCAATTTGCTGCATTGATAAACCGAGACCTCCTTTTTCTGGTGTATCCAGAAGGAAGAGCGGAACCATTTTGACTAATAATGCTTCAGCAAATCGGAAAAAGAAGAGGAAAGCAATGACAAGGTAAATATCGTTCCGCGAGAAAAAGCTGGCAAATGTATGAAGGAACGAACGGAAGAATTTTTGTTCCGACGAGCGGAACGGCGCATCGGTTGTTGGTATAGGAAGAATGAAACTATGGTAGAGCGCAAGTGTAGCATATAACAGCGCGCTTATAAAAAATGTAATAGACCATGCAAGAGAATTACTAAACCGCTGCTGTAGCGCTCCGGCAATCACAATAAGCGCTCCCTGTCCTGTAATCATCGCAATACGATAGAGCATATTTCGCACGCCAACGAACGCCGACTGATGCTGACCGGTTAATGCGAGCATGTAGAAACCATCGGCTGCGATGTCGTGCGTTGCAGAAAGAAATGCGAGAATTAAAAATAGAACGATGCTCAGAATAAAGGAAACGCTTCCGCCGATTGCAAGAGCAAGAAGAATAAGAATCACAGAGCCGAGGAATTGCATCATCACAATCCAGCGTCGCTTTGTACCGATGAGATCGACAACCGGACTCCAGAGCGGTTTCAACATCCACGGCAAATATAAAAGGCTGGTATAAAAAGCTATCGTTGCGTTGTCAATGCCAATACTTTTATAGAAAACAACCGAGACGCTCATGACAAGTACGTATGGCAATCCTTCTGCAAAGTAGAGCGAAGGAACCCAAAGCCATGGATTTCGATATGATTTAGATTTCATAATGACGTCTTTAGTACAGTGATTTAATAACCGCGCCACGAAAATAATGCGCAAGAATTTGCTCTGCTCGATAACCGCGTGCAGCCATCACCGCGCCGCCAATCTGACACATTCCAACGCCGTGTCCCCATCCACCTCCACGAAGCGTTATGGTTGTTGGAATTCCGCGTTCATCTCTTGCAATATCAACAAGAAAGCCGCTGGAATAAAGATGCGAAGGCGAAAACCATTTGCGAATTTCCAACTCCTTTCCCAGAATCACTTGCTGATTCGTTCCAATAATTTTCAGGCGCATTATGCGACCGGATGAACCTCGCTGTATCGGTTCTATATCAATGAGTCTGCCTACATCAACTCCACCTTTTTGAAAGAAGAGCTCTTCTAATTCTTCACGGGAATAAGTAACAGTCCAACGAAAAAAATCTGTTGTTTCCTGATCGAACGACGGAAGCAGTGAACCGAGCATCTCTTTCTCGACAACATTGCAATTTGCAACTGGCGATTGAGAAAACCATTTCCGTGCGGCAGCTTCTGTATTAATAAGAGGATAATTTCCTTCTCCATCGACAACAGAGACAAGGTAAGGATACGAAACATCTTCCCATGCAGTCGAATACTCTTCTGTTCGTCCACCGCATGCTTTATGAAAACGCGCATCACAAATTTCGTCGTCGTTCATCAGCGCCATTCCTCGGGTTTGTCGAACAGCTTCGCCAGCGCTATTGCCAATATCTTTTGTAATTCCCTGATATCGCTGGCAGTGATCATCGGCGCATACATCGAAGAGACGATGGTCTTCTCGATCATACCAACGAATAATTTCTCCTTCTGCACCTTCAAAACTCTTGTTTGCCAATCGAGCGTTCTGAGGCGATAGACTTTTCTGCTGCTTTTCCCTTAACATAGCCAGAAGCCAGCTGCGCGAAGTAATCGCATGCGCTTTTAAGAATTCAAACGGAGCGCTCGAACGCATTTCCGATGAAACAACGCTTGCAAGATATTTTTCAACGCCAATATCGTTAATAACGCAAAAAGTATTTTCTCCATCTGGCACAATACGAAATGAGCCGCCAAACCGCTGTATCTCTTTTCGTTCCCAATGAAACTGTTTGCCAATAACAACATCGTAGAATGAAAGTGTTGAATCATTTTTAGGTACAATCGAAAGATTTGCAGCTCGTGCTATTTCTTTCCCTTCGTCAGAAATTACATTCAGTGTTTTATTCTCTTTTGTTATCCGGAACGCGCCGCTAAGAAATTCTCCATTGTTTATTTGCGCTGAACCATGAATTTGTATGTGCACAGTTTTCTGTTCAGAGAGAATGCCAATTGATATTACAGGTTCGGATTGTATCATTGATGGAGATGCGCCACGAGTCGTTCAACAAATTCTTCTTGTTCGCTTACTTCCTCGAAAATCATCTGAACGGATTCAGCAGTCAGGGTATCGAATTCTTTTTGGCGCGGTGTGATGAGAACGCCTCCCATATCGATAGCTCCTGGACTAATGAGAAGTTGATTCTCCCCTTGAAGATAATATGCAGCGGGTCGGTGCTTCTTCCGTGGAAAGAGAAGCGCTCGCCACATTCCTTCTTGATATGAGCAAACAATATTGACCATTGGTTCAGGCAAAGCGCTGGTAAATGTTTTCCAATGCGTAAACAGACGCTCAACAGTTGAATTCAGTATCTCTTTATCATCGGATTCAATGACAAGAACAGCGCGACCGTACTGTTTGAGCGATACGAGTGAGAGATGCGGCTGATAGTGAAGAACTTTCCTTCTCTTCGGTTCAACAACATCTTTTTCGACAGGAAGCGAACGCCATGGAATAAGTTGAAAGTGAAAATGATCAGGCGCCGATGCTCCACATGTCGGTCCGTTGTAGAGAACAGTGTACTTGTTATCGAGGTCACGTGAAAGTTCCAGCATAGATAAAAAATGCGGAAGAATTACCTGCTCTCTATGCTCGATTGTTACAACGGTACAATGGCGATCAAAGATTGGCGCAGGATTCAAAAGAATGAAATATCGATCTTTGTACACGATTCCTTGCTGTTCAGGAAATAAATTCTGATAACACAAAAAGCATCGCCGAGTACGAACCGCTTCAGGATCGACATTTGCCTGTGTGCTATGCAGACGTTGTGGATTCCATTGAAGTATCACTGAGAAATTATCGCACTGCAAGACACGCGTCTTAACATTTGCAAATGCATCGTAAGCATTGGCAAGCAAACTCCAATTTGATATTTGTCGAGAATACAAAGAATTTAGAAGCGACGGAAGATTTTCCTCTTCAACCAATCCATTGAAACGAGCAAATATTTTATACTCTGGAAGTTCCACGAAGTCTCCTTTACTGTTGCTCATTGGTTCGTACTACTTTTTGCATGAGTTAACTCTTCCTTCAAATGACATTGCTCAATATCAATGTAACGCATTCTCTGCTTTATTGCTCTTCTTATCATCGAATTGCTGACGAATCACTTCCTTTCGTGCAGCAAGCTCAATAGTGCGAAGTTGATCCTTGTAGGCATTGTGCTTATTCTCGAGTTCAATCGGAAGCGCTGCATCAGAGTTACCTTCCCATCTGCGACACAAATAGAGCGAGTCAAATATTCTTCCAATTTGATACTGACGAGAAATCCGAAGAGCAACGGCATAGTCTTCACCATAACTCACATTAGGGAATCCGCCAATCTGCCGAAGGCACGATGTACGGAATGCACGCGGAGCTCCGAGTCCATTGATCCGAAGTGCATTATTTCGTCCGTTCTCCGGCGTCCATTCATTATGATTGACAATTCCGGGTGGAATCGGTTGAAGATTTTTATTTACCACCGTGTATGCTCCAATTACCATAGCATACCCAAGTTCAAGTTCATCAACAATTCTTTGGAGCGTGTTGGGAGAAGCATAGAGGTCGTCTGAATCAAGTTGAACGGCAAACGCGCCACAGAGAGGCGAAAAAATTGCTTCATTCCAGCATCCGCCGATTCCAAGATTGGTGCGCTCTGGAATTATGTGATGCACTATTGGAGATTTTTCAGCAAATCGCTCAATGACCTCGCCTGTTCCATCTGTGGAGTGATTATCCACCACCAAACAATTAAAAGGAAATGTCGGTATCTGAGATACAACACTCTCAAGAGCATCTGCAATCACATTCTTCCGGTTTCGTACCGGAATAACAACGCTTGCCTTTACTGGAAATTGTTCATCCGTTCGCAACGGTTCTTGAAATACTGGGGGAAGATATGCTCCGATTCTTTTGAGATGGTCAGTAAATATTTCTTCCATTTCCTTTTGAACAGCAGAGTTCGATGGATCAACATAATCGAATTGTCGTTCACCGGATGTTCGATTTTCTCTTTTTGTTTTTGAAGAGAGAAATTCCTGTAAATGAAAAATTGCGTGATCGATAGAAATCTTCAATCGAAGATCGTAAAAACCCGCCCACCGTGTAGGTGGAATAGCGCCATACTTCCGAAGCGCGCCGTGAGCTGCTTCCATTCGAACGAGTGTAAAAGGTCCAAAGTCGAATGTATCTCGCACACTTCCATCTTGATAATCATTACAGGGATGTTCAATCCAATTAGAACCTATAACATCGTGGTAATCTCCATATACAATTCCAGCGCGTATATCAGAAGCGACATCAAGCATTCGAGTAAGCGCGTGAGCAGAAGTTGAAATTTGGTCTTGCGATAATACGAGAAGTAAATACGGCGTCGTGGTTCGTTCAATACATTGTTGAAGAGTGGAACCATCAAAGAGAGAGCGTCCTTCTACAAATTCACCGGTCGAAGAGTCTTCTTGTTCTCCGACTGTAATAATCTTCTCAACAAATTGCAGATGCGACAAAAATTCTTTCAATAATTTCTGACTCGAGGGTAAACACACTGTGAGCATAAGTTAAGTTTTCTACATTCTTGTAAACAAGTTTTTTCTGCCCGCTAAAATTGCACGCGCTATATGGGCAGCTCCTAATGCTGGCGGATATTTTGCTTTTGCGAGTGTAAGATGCGGTTCACTCTGACGAATGAGCGATCGGAGCATACGACTGTAGATATTTTTTTTCGTAATTAGACTTCCAACAAAAGCCAATGGAATCGTCTTCTCATTTTTCTTTCGTACCATTTTCTCTGCATATTTGAGATAAAGAAGAAGATAAGCGCATCCATCCTTGAGAATTTTTCTCGCTTGCTCATCTTTTTCTATCGCCGCTTGAAGAACAACCGGTGCGAGCGATGCAATATCAAAATTTTCACGATAGACAGCTTCGATAATTCGATCTCGAGAATTAAACCCATGTTGAACAGCGAGAAGCTCAGTGCAGAGAGTACGTTTCCCAATTCCATCGTACTCTGCAAGTGCAATCCGGAGCGATTCTTTTCCCAACCACCAACCGCTCCCTTCATCGCCAAGCGATCTTCCCCAACCGCCAACACATACTAACGAGCCATCGGTTCTTTTTCCATAGATAACCGAGCCGGTACCAACGACAATGATGAGTCCTGAATTCTCGCCGAACGCGCTCTCTAAAGCAATTCGAGCGTCATTTTCAATGTAGAGAGGAACTTCTTCTCCAAAGAAGCCATTGATTATTTCTCTGATGCGATTTTGAACCGCTCCCTCACTCCCTCCAGCGAGTCCTGCAACCACTGCACCAATTTCGAGAATGCTGCATCTAACAGATACACAGCACTGATTGATGAGCTGAGCAAGAGTACGTGCTGTTTGCTCGATTCCAACGGTGTTGACGTTCGTTGGAGAGCCGTGAAGGATAGCGAGCACGGAACCCTGCAAGTTACAAATTACAGCAGTGGTTTGAGTTCCTCCGCCATCGATGCCAATAACATACGAGTATGGTGGTTGCATACAGAGTGAATATTCATCGAAATCGTAACAAAAGCAACCGCACTTTTAGCAAAGATAAAGATTGTAATTCTTTTAAAGATGCTATATGTTTAGAATAACAAGAATAAATAGAAGGGTTAAATTATGAAGACAAAATTTGTCATCCTTGTTGCACTCGTTACATTTTTTTCTGCTGGAGCTGAAGCTCAAGCAGTGAAAGCTCCAAACTTCCAACTACCTGGAGGCGATGGAAGGATGTATGAACTCTCGAGCTATCAGGGAAAAGTTGTTGTCATTAACTTTTGGGCAACATGGTGCCCGCCTTGCCGAGCAGAAATTCCTGATTTTATCCAAATCTATAATCTCTATAAAGATAAAGGTTTAGAAATTATCGGCATTGCATTAGATGACGAAGGATGGAGACCCGTAAAACAATTCATTGCCAAAAATGGCATCAATTATCCTGTTGTTCTCGGAACTCCTGAAGTTCAAAAAGCCTATGGCGGCATTCAAAGCATTCCGACAACTTTTTTAGTTGATAAACGCGGCAACATTGTTGGATATAAGGTTGGAAAGCTGAGCCGTGAAGAATTAGAACAAGCCGTTATAACATTGCTTCGGTGAAGTTATGTAACTCGATCACTACGCTTACTTTTAGTAATGTTTGTGTGTTAGAATGTATAGAACTCCGATTGATGATGAAAAGTCTTAATTTTTTTCTACTGCTTTTAGCGATTATCGTTCTTCCTGGAAATATCAATCACGTTTATGCACAATCAGCAAATCATGTTTCCATTCAGACAAAACTTGAACACGATACTGTTCAATCTGGTTCATCAGTACGAGGAGTAATACTTGTAACAATCGAAGAGGGCTGGCATGTTAATTCGAAGTCTCCATCGCTCGATTACCTTATTCCGACACAGTGTTTTTTTACTCCAGAAGAATGGTACATCCTTTCGGATATTCGGTATCCTGAAGGTAAAATCAAGAAACTAGATTTTTCCGACGACTCCCTTTCTCTCTACGAAGGCGCTATTCCAATTTTCTTTACAATTCAAATCGCTCAGAGTGTAAAAGAGCAAATTGATACACTCAAAGGTTATATCGAAGTGCAGGCGTGCAATAATGCCATCTGCGCCGCTCCTTCATCTATTCCATTTCAAATTCCTATTACAATTTCAAATAAAAATCAATCAGCAGGTACGCAAGAGCAAGATTCACTTTTTGCGCTCTATGCGTCGGCGCAACAATCTCAGCAGACAACTTCTCTGCTTAATCCATCATCGGATTCGCAAAGCTTGCTGTTGACTCTCCTGAGTGTTTTCCTTATCGGGCTTGCGCTTAATCTTACGCCGTGCGTTTATCCGATGCTCTCGGTTACTGTGTCGCTCTTTAGCAGAAACACAGAACAAAGATTCCATATTGTGCTGGCAAAAGCTCTTCTCTATGTGCTTGGGATGGCTACAATGTATAGCGTGCTCGGCGTTTCCGCTGCCCTCGGCGGTGGATTGTTCGGTAGCTGGCTTCAAAGTCCGTACGTTCTGGCTGGAATTGGCGGGCTTTTATTCTTGCTTGCGCTAAGCTCTTTTGGACTCTACCAAATTCAAATTCCATACTGGCTTACAAATAAATTAGGCGGAACAACAGGAACGGGATTCATTAGTCTTTACCTCTCCGGATTAGTTGTCGGACTCTTTGCAGCGCCTTGCGTTGGTCCGCCAGTCATCGCTCTGATGACCGTCGTTGCAGTAAAAGGCGATCCTCTTTTTGGATTCTGGATTTTCTTTACACTGGCAATTGGGCTGGGATTTCCATACCTCATCTTAGGAACATTTTCTGGATTGCTCCGCAAAATTCCACGCTCAGGTGAATGGTTAAATTGGGTAGAACATATTTTTGGCGTTCTTCTGCTCGCAGTTTCTCTGTTCTATTTTATGCTCGCCTTTGAGCCAAAGTATTCTGCATACGTTGTTCCCTTTGCACTCATCCCTGGCGGTATATATTTAGGATTCATCGAAGCTCATCTATCAAAGAATAAAATTCTGAGGCGCATTCAATGGATTTTTGGAATTGTAACGATTGGCGGTGGATTGTGGTTTGCTGCATCGCTTCATCAACCAACAATTCAGTGGGAACTTTATTCCGAATCTGCGCTGCATACTGCTCTGAAACAAGGACAACCAGTCATAATTGATTTCTATGCCGATTGGTGTATTCCATGCCTCGAACTTGAGCGTCAAACATTTACTGATAGCAAAGTAATCGAAGCAACTGCACCATGGAAACGACTGAAAGTAGATTTGACGCATTTTGATTCTCCAGAATCGGAAACATTGCGAAAACAATTTAACATTGCTGGAGTACCAACAATACTTTTCATTGCGCCGGATGGAAATGAAGCTGAGAATAGTCGCATTGTTGGTTTTGTACCACCGCAGGAATTTCTCCTCAAACTTCATCAAGCAACAGAAGCGCAGTAGAATCTGATTCGTTAGGATTCTTTTCCGATTTACTGTCTATAAACTTGCAGGCTATTGCCTCGATACGTTTACCCAGATTATGCAATAAAGGTAGTAATAGAAGTGTAAGATGAAGGGAAATAATAAAATAGGCGATAGAAAAAGAAACCCAAATGGTGGCTTCGATACGGACTGCCGTCCTACTCAGCCACCGTCGGGATTTCGGTTGCCGAGGTGACGTAAGGCGTATCGAGGCAACAACTTTCACAGATTTCTAATGCATAATTTGGATTTACAGCATTTTGACAACCGATTTCCTGATGGCGGCTGAGATGAGCGACTTCATCTGCAACCCACGGGTTCACCCGTGGGTTGCACTAACTATACTATTCAATTCTTGTTAGTATTCTATACCAACAACAACGTGATATGTTCTGCCAGGCATTGGGTAATCTGCAACAACCTGATATTGCACATCAAAGATATTTCTTACGGTTGCGGTTAAAGTACAATACACTACGTGAAGCGGCGCCTCAACGGAGTAAGAAATATTTGTTACAGCAAAGGCCGGCAACTTTGCTGTATTGGTTTCATTTGTGTACCGAACTCCTGTAAATGTTTGCTGCAATGATATTTTACCCGCCATTGTCTTTGCAGAGATACCAACAACTCCTGATGAAAGCGGAACATTCGGTAGTTTCTTCTTATATGTTGGATCCGCTTCCGACGATTTGTTTGTTTTCAAAGCATCAACGAATGATACACTAATATACGCATTGACATCATTCTCTGGAGCTTGATAATCATATCGAGCTTCAAAGCCGGAATGTTCAGCGCTTCCAATATTATACGGCGCCCAACTTGCGTTCAGAACTATTTTATCTTTGACTTTACTGAAGAAATAATTCGCTTGAAGCGAGTGAATATTTTTGTTATCAAGAGAAGATCGGATACCAACTTCATAACTTGTGGAATATTCTGGCTTGAGGTCAGGAATACTATAGTTTGGATAATACAAATCATTGAATGTCGGAACACGAAAATTCTTACTTATACTTCCCCATAACCGCATATCGTACGTTCGGAGCAGGCGCGCCGTAACGCCAAGCTTTGGCGAGAAAGCTCCCTTTTCAATGTCCGAGTAATGCTCATATCTTCCACTCACCACAATAACAAATCGATCGAACGCATTCCTCTTCTGTTGAAGAACAATTTCATCGGAGAGCCAAAGCGACGACGATGTTCGCTGCGGATTCATCATAAAAGGCGCGCCGTAAGAGACTCCCGACGCATCAAGGGTACTAAGTCCGATACTTCCACCGCCTAAAATTTTATTCCAGGGTACGATAGGAATTTCTCCCTGAACAATTCCTCCATAGTTTTCCAATTTGTACTGAATATCCGTTGCCCCCCACATCGACGGTTCGCAATATCCTTCTTTACTATTCTGATAATAACCATTGATATTGAAAGCGCCGACATTAGGAATAGTAATAGCGCCTCCAAGTGAGCTCCATAACGCCTTATCGTGCTGACGTGCATCATCCGTTGGAAATGAAATCGAGCCCGGAACTCCGCGCTCAAAGTTCAGATAATCCACAGTCGTATAGAGTTGAACATTCGTGTGTGGTCGATATTCACCTGAGAACGAGTAATGTCGTCGGATGTAATCGGTATTCTGGCGCTTCATTGTCGTGTCTGGTAGAGATGGACGCTCGACATCATACGAAAAATCATCAGCTCCGCTTTCATACTTTACAGAACCAACGACTCCGACATTACTAATTTTTCCGCCGCCTTTGATTGAAACGACTCTTTCGCCATACGATCCTCCGCCTGTTTCGAGTTTGCTATGGAATTGCTCCGTGGGATGTTCCGTTAAGATATTGATAACGCCGCCGGGCGCATTTCCACCGTAGAGCGACGAAGCGCCTCCCTCCACAATTTCGATGCGTTCTATATTCGTAAGCGGAATGAGGCTGAGGTCAATAGAACCATATTGAGGATTATTCAAAGGAACTCCATTATGAAGAATAGTAATATTCGAC
>ENA-UOYA01003014-UOYA01003014.1-activated-sludge-metagenome-genome-assembly--contig:-NODE-3014-length-15436-cov-4.915740_pt1 | contig 15436 bp, 14 predicted proteins | sample MGYA00238163_ERZ764804 | MGnify/ENA primary metagenome ERZ764804 (study PRJEB28919, sample SAMN05720223) | activated sludge metagenome | isolation source: Anaerobic digester | place: Hong Kong...
CCGGGGCAATACCGTCAAGGATAAAGTTTCCGAGAGACTTGTTGGCTGAAGCCATTTCACGCTCACCCTGAAGCACATGGATATCAACCTGTGTCTGACCGTCAGCAGCTGTTGAGAACACCTGGCTCTTCTTTGCAGGAATTGAAGTGTTACGCTCAATAATCTTGGTGCACACACCGCCCATTGTCTCAATTCCGAGTGAAAGAGGCGTGACATCTACAAGCACGAGGCCGGCTGTGGAATCGCCTGAAAGCACTGCGCCCTGAATAGCCGCGCCGATTGCAACACATTCATCCGGGTTGATTCCCTTGAACGGTTCCTTGCCGAAGTAATTCTTAACTGCATCCTGAACTGCAGGAATTCTTGTTGAACCTCCGACAAGAATTACCTTGTCGATATCAGATGCAGATATTCCGGCATCGCTCATTGCGCGCTTAACAGGATCGATGGTCTTCTGAACAAGGTCACTTGTAAGCTCGTCGAATTTGGCACGGGTAAGTGTGACATCCATATGCTTAGGACCTGTTGCATCTGCCGTGATATAAGGCAGATTGATGTTGGATGAAGTAACGCCTGACAACTCAATCTTGGCTTTCTCGGCTGCTTCTCTCAATCTCTGCATAGCCATACGGTCGCCTCTGAGGTCAACACCCTCTGTCTGCTTGAAGGAGTCGGCAAGGAAATCAACAATTTTATTGTCGAAATCGTCGCCACCGAGTCTGTTGTTACCTGCCGTTGCCACAACTTCAAATACGCCTTCGCCGATATCAATGATTGACACATCGAATGTACCGCCGCCAAGGTCGAAAACAAGTATCTTCTGATCTCCGTCCTTATCAAGTCCGTATGCGAGCGATGCCGCAGTAGGCTCGTTGATTATTCTCTTTACATCGAGACCGGCAATACGTCCCGCATCCTTTGTAGCCTGACGCTGGGAATCCGTAAAGTATGCCGGAACCGTTATAACCGCTTCTGTTACAGGCGTTCCGAGATATGCCTCGGCATCACTCTTAAGCTTGGTCAGTATCATCGCTGAAATTTCCTGCGGTGTGTACTGCTTGCCGTCAATATTGACCTTGTAATCCGAACCCATCTCACGCTTGATGGACTGAATGGTGTGATCAGGATTTGTTACAGCCTGTCTCTTTGCCACCTGTCCAACAAGTCTCTCACCTGTTTTTGTAAATCCGACAACGGAAGGTGTTGTGCGATTGCCTTCCGGATTAGGAATAACTACTGTCTCCGAGCCTTCCATAACGGCTACACATGAATTTGTTGTACCAAGGTCAATACCAATTATCTTTGACATAAAACTTGTCCTCCTTATTTCTTGCTTTCCAAAATCTTATCTACAATGCCATAACTTAACGCTTCCTGAGCTGTCATCCAATGGTCTCTGTCCGTATCCTTCATCAATGTCTCAAGATCCTTGCCGCAGTTATCCGCAAGAATCTGATTCAGGCGGACCCTTGTATCCTTGATGTGATCGGCAGCGATAAGAATCTCTGTCGCCTGACCCTGGGCACCGCCCAGAGGCTGGTGAATCATGACTTCAGCGTTGGGAAGAATGCATCTCTTGCCTTTTGTACCTGCTGAAAGCAGAACCGAACCCATTGAAGCTGCCATACCCATACAGATTGTCTGAACGTCAGGCTTGATAAGCTTCATTGTGTCATAGATCATAAGACCGTCGGAAACAGATCCTCCCGGGCTGTTGATGTAGAACTGAATATCCTTATCAGGGTCTTCTGCTTCAAGGAACAGGAGCTGTGCTGTAATTAAGCTCGCCGTAACTGAATTGACCTCTTCTGACAAGATAACGATTCGCTCCTTGAGAAGACGTGAATAAATATCATATGCACGCTCACCACGGTTGGTCGTCTCGATTACTGTCGGTACCAGACTGGATCTCAAATTATCCATAATGTAAATCTCCTTTACTTTGTTTTTGTATCAGTTTGCAACCTGCACGACCGCGTGCCGGATTACTCTGTCTTTATACTGGTAGCCTTTTGCAAATACCTGTGCTACCTCCTGCTCTCCCAGATCTGAATCCTCAATATGCATTACCGCTTCATGAAAATTAGGATCAAACCGGGTTCCGCGTTCAACTGCAATCTCTTCGACACCGATTTTATTCAGTATCTCAACCGCCTGCTTGCTCACCATCTCGATTCCCTGATAAATCTTGTCATCTGACGGTGTATCTGCTTCCTTACAGGCTGAAAGCGCTCTGTCGATGTTATCTATTACTCCGAGAAACTCACCTGCAACCTTTGCAACGGCATCCGAGTAAAGATTGTCCTTCTCCTTCTGCGTGCGCTTGCGGTAGTTGTCATACTCCGCGTAAAGATATAGGTAACGGTTCTTTGTCTCTTCAAGTTCCTTTGCACATGAAGCCTCATCATACGTCTCGCTCTGTGAGTCATCAGACTTTGCAGCTTCCGCGCCATCTTCCCGGGTATCCTTTTCGATCTCGTCCATGCCGGCCGAAGCATTGTCCGCCTTAGCTGCATCCTCAACCGCCTGTTCATCTCCTCTTTCATTGCAGGTCACTTCGTCCTGCCCGAAAACTATCTCTTCTCCTTCATTGTCCGCCATTGGTCTATGCCTCCGTCATTCTGTAATCTTTCTGATATTCTCGTTAAGTGTCTTCTTAACGAAATCTATCTGCGATATAACCTTGGAATACTCCATCCTCTTCGGACCGATTACTCCAATGTTGCCCGACACCGAATCGCTGAGATTATATGTCGCGGTTATAAAGCTGCAGTCATCAAGTCCGTCAAGTGTTATCTCCTGGCCTATCCGCACCATGTAAGAATCCTTGCTGCCTGATTCCTCTGAACCGTTCATCTCGTTTACATAACCCGCAACCATGCTCGGATCAGACAGTGTTCCGAGAAGCTCCCTGGCCCTGCCCATCGTTGAGAAATCGGGGAGATTCAGCATACGGTGCTCTCCTTCAAGATAGATGTTGAGCTCGTCTGCCTGCTTGATTGCCGTATAGGCCTCGTAAAGAACCTGTTTGAGAAGCGGATTCGGAATCTCGGTATCCGCAATAGCTGTCTCTACGGTAATAAGCGTTATCTCGTCGAGCGGTTTGCCCGTCAGGTGCTTCTCAATCGCCGAAGAAATCTTATAAATCTGATCGTCGGTTATGAAGTTAGGTATTCTTACCACCTTGTCCTTGACGACTCCTGCAGACAGTGCCATGACAACAAGTGCTTTACCGGGCTCTATCATCAGAATCTTAAGCTGAGTGAGAAAACTCTTGCGAAGTCTCGGACTCATCGCCAGCGACACAAAGCCCGTCGCTTCAGACAGTGTCTGGGTAGCATTCTTAAGAAGGTTTGTAACTTCATCTATGCTGCTGTCAATCCTTGACTTGATCTCACTCTGTTCTTCTTCTGTAAGCTGATCTACGGTCATGAGCGAGTTGACATATTCACGGTAGCCCCGGTCGGACGGTATCCTTCCGGCGGAAGTGTGCGGCTTCTCGATTAAACCGAGCCTCTCAAGCTCAGCCATATCGTTCCTGAGTGTTGCGGAACTCACCCTGAAATTGTGACGCTCAATCAGTGCATTCGAGCCAACCGGTTCGTTTGTGGAAACATAATCGTCAACTATCGCATGCAGTACCTGTTTTTTGCGTTCATCAAGAGACATGACTTTGATCCTTTCTTAACAGATTAGCACTCTTTATCTTCGAGTGCTAAAGAGATATTACTCGTTATGTGTTTCAATGTCAAGAAAAGTCAAACAAAAATTTGATGATTAATCCGCAGGCACTGTATCGTCTGCGCCTGGAACTATTTTTACAGCCCAGTTAAGTTTTCTCAGAAAAACAATCGCCAGTGTAACTTTGATTATCTCGGTGTAAAGGACAACAGCAAATACCGATACTATGGAAAGTGACGTATAGTGTGCCAGAACATAGGCTGTCGGAACCACTATTACCCAGCTGAAAACACTGTCAAACAGAAAAGTTATAAATGTCTTTCCACCCGATCTGATAGCAAAATACGAGGCGTGGGAGATGGCCTGAAGCGGCATCACTGCAGCATTGATAATGATAAGTGATGTGGCGGTCTCGCGAACGGCAGGTTCGGTTTTGAACATGAGCGGAAAAACTCCGGATACCGACGCCATGACAACAGACGTCAGAACGCAGGCAAGACATGAGAACACGATGAGTTTGCGGGCTACCGCTTTGGCTTCGTCTATCTTCCCGGCTCCGAGTTTCTGACCTACGAAGATAGCTACAGATGAGCCTAAAGCGACAAATACTATGTTGAAAACATTCGCGACAGTGCTGTTGATGTTGAGCGCAGCGATAACTGAAAGCCCTCTGCATGAGTAGCATTGCGTGACGGTAACCATTGCCAGAACCCATAAAATCTCATTCATCATAAGCGGAAGGCCTTTGATTACTACGTTCTTTAACAGCGTGACACGAATTGTCAGTTTCTCGAAAATATGCCTCGCAAACGGAACCCTGTCCGTATGAGTGTGCGTCCAGATAACATTAATCAGACACTCAACGTAGCGCGACATAACGGTAGCTATGGCGGCACCCGCGACACCAAGCTTCGGGAAGCCAAGTTCGCCGAAAATAAGGAGCCAGTTGAACACCAGATCCACCGCAACTGCTGCGATTCCGGCCTTCATCGGAAGCATCGTCTCGCCGCATTCACGCAGTGTCGATGCATAAACCGTCGATATGGCGAGCGCAGGAAGCCCTATAAGCATGATCATAAGATATGTTTTTGCCGCAGCGAAAGTATCCGGTATACTTCCTATTCCGTCGCCCGAATCATGCAGATAGAGGTTTATCAGTTTGTCTCCGCACGTCAGCATGAGCACAACAAACAGCAGCAGCATGATGCCAACGATGTAAAGCTTGGCTCTGAAACACTCGGCAACACCTTTATGGTCGCCCTTGCCGAAGAACTGGGCGCAGAAAATTCCCGGACCCGATACAGCACCGAAACAGACCATGATGTACACAAACATAAGATTCCCGATGATAGACACCCCGGACATTGGGTCTGTGCCAAGTCTTCCGACCATGATATTATCCAGAAGTGAGACGACATTGGTCATCCCGTTCTGCACCATAATCGGAAGTGCTATTGAAAGGACCGACAGATAGAATCTCTTCGTCCCGAAATATTTTTCTCTCAATGAAGTGACATTCATAATTACATCCACTTTCTCTTGCGAAAATAAACCGCAATAAAAATACATATAGCTGCTGACAGAACAATAACCGACAGATATCCGTGCTGCCATGAAAGCTCAGGCATATTGACAAAATTCATACCGTACCAGCCGGTTATCAGAGTAAGAGGCATGAATACTGAAGTAATGACCGTAAAGAATTTCATCAGCCGGTTCTGTTCAATATCAATCTGCGTCTGATATGCCTCCCATACATGATTCAGATACTCACGCAAATCAAGCACCGAAGACAGAAGTCTGTTGACTCTGCTGTGGATAATATTGAGTCTTCGCAGCTCGTCATCATTAAGACAGCCGTTGTCATTAAGAAGTGTCTCGTCCAGTATAGCGTCAAGTTCTTCATAATAGGTCTTGAACTGAAGCAATTCTTTCTTTGCCAGCAGCATCATCGCAACATCCCTGTGAGTCTTCTTTCCGGATTTATGAGATGAGTGAGCTTCCGGCTTCACGTCGGCCGGATTGGCTCCGGCCTCCTGATCGGCGGAATTAAGGAGCCTTCTTTCAAGAGAATACAGCCTTCCTTCAAGGTTTTCGAGAAGCCCGACATCACCGGAAATAAGCTCGCGCAGAAAAGCCGTAAGGTTTGTGGCCTTATCTTCATTTGAAGAAAGCCTGTTGAATGAATTCTGTCCGCCACAGACCACAACAAGTTTATCAACGTCGGAATATACGATTACTCTCTCGGGTCTCTGCTGTAAAGCTTTGACATCACACCATTTGAAAGCTATAAGATTATAGCCCGGAAAGCTCTCAAATGTATCAGCCTGCCCGTCGGCTATATTTGCCGCGGCAGCATCTCCTACAATTGCCGCAAGCGCGTCATTATCTCCAAACATCAATGTTTTTCTCATATATTACCCCCAGAAAAAAATCAGAGAAAATCTTCCATTACGAGACTCGCAAAGTCCAGACCGGAAGACGATAATCTCACATATCTTCCGCAATCCTCAAGCAGTCCGCGCGAGACATTGTCCTTGATTGCCTTGGGGAACACTTCGTCCAAAGCCATTCCGAAACGTCTCTCAAACTCAACCCGGTCAATTCCTTCCGTCGTTCGAAGCCTCAGAAAAGGATACTCCCTCATCTTGTCCCCGATTGACATTACCTCTTCCCGGTAAATAAGTCCTTCGGGAATTCTATCCGACGCAGCGATATCCTGCAATACATTAATATAGTCTTTTACGTCATCTTTATGTCCGAATCTTACTGAGTCCAGATAACCGTGAGCCCCGGCACCTATCGCCGCATACTCTTCGCCGCGCCAGCATGAGCTGTTATGGCGGCTTTGGTATCCAGGAAGGGCGCTGTTCGATATTTCATACGGAACAAAACCTGTTGCCGCAAGAAAATCACGCGACTTATGATACATCTCACGCTCTGTCTCCGGCGGCATAACATCTTCAAGGTGACGGTATTTTTTGTAAAACGGTGTGCCTTCTTCGATTGTAAGCGAGTATGTGCTGATATGTTTTATTCCCATATGCTCGAAAAGCTCTATATCACGTATAATCCCGTCTGTTGTCTGTCCGGGCACTCCGATAATGAGATCCGCCGATATATTGCGAAAACCGGCATCCTGAAGAATCGCAACAGCCGCTGCCGCAGCCGCGGAATCATGTCTTCTTCCCAGAGTCTTAAGAATACCGTCGTCAAGTGACTGTATTCCCACCGATGCCCGGTTAAAACCTGCGTCCCTGTACATACCGGCTTTCTCGCCGGTTATTGAGGATGGGTTAATCTCTATTGTGTTCTCTGAATCTTCAGGAATCTTAAATTCACGGACTATTGTCTTCATGAGGTTCACTATATAAGTCGCATCGGGGTATGAAGGAGTTCCCCCTCCGAAATAAACAGAGCAGCCGGCACCTTCGCAGTCGTCTGAAAACATCTCACTGTTCTCCAGTTGCTTTGCCCAGAGCTTTACCTCTCTTGCCGCACAGTCGTAGTAATCTTCAATCAGAGACGGTTCCGCGACTGAATAGAAGTCACAGTAAGGGCATTTGCCTGCGCAAAACGGATTATGCACATAGATATGCTTTCCCATCAGAAAGTTCGTTTCCTGTATATCGGACGAGGGTTGCGAAGTGCTGTCTCAAGCGCATACTTAAATGTTATATAGCTGGGTGATATGTTGTCGGCAGGAATCATATACCGCGATATCTCTTCCGCCCAGCGCGCCTTGTAATGTCCTATGGCAGGATAACCTATCTCGATGATATCATCAGCATTGTCAGATACGGCTCTGCAGAGTACCTCCCAGGTCCCGCATACACTGTCCTGATCATATGAATCAAGAACAGACATGTCCGCGTCAGGATACGCGTCAAGGACTGCTCTTCTGTCGCCAAGCATCCATGCCTCAACCTCTTCTGTACAAAGACCGACGATATTTCTAAGATCCGGAGCATAGCGCGAGGCACAGTTGTAAATACTGTTGCGCAAATGAGTAGGATCGTGATCATCTGAATCCATAACAACTATAAGAATCATATCCTGATCCCTGTAAATCTCATTGTATGCACGACACTTTGCGGGAAGCAGATCGAGCAGTGCGCTCGCAAACTTCGGCGGCTTCGCGTTCATGTCCGGAGGAAAACTCCCGCAGCCTCTGTGAGGCCTTACGTTAATCTCACACGACATTTTTTCGCGGTCGCAAATCCGCTCAACCGCACGTTTTACAACGACAGAACCGGATTTGTCTTCAGCAAGAATCTCTATTACCATCTCAGTTCTCCCAGTCGTCTCCCTTGTCAAGGTGACCTCCGTACCAGATGGCACCCATACCGACACCCTGCTTGAACATGGCATCTACAAGCGGGTTATCACCGGCGCACTTTATGGTAACATCCCCGCTGTCCTTTTCGAAACTTCTCTCAAAAACCCATATTTCTTTCGGCGACATGGTCTCGATAATGTATGGATTATGCGTCGAAAAGATTATCTGGCAGTAGTGGTTTCTGATAGAATATTCGCGCATCTCATCCGCAAGAACATCGACCATATCGTGATAGAGATCCTTGTCGGGAGTCTCAATGAAAATAGTTGAATGCGGCTCGCTGTCGCGAAGAAGCAGCAGGTACAGAAACAGTTTGTCAGGACTCTCAGAGAGGGTCTGCGGAAGATTCTTCTTCTTCTTCATAGCGGGAATCTTGTTCTTGATATCCGCCATAATGCTGTTGTATGTATCTTCATCATTTGACTTCATGTACTCAAGTACATTGCCGATATTGGAACCGGTACTGTTGAGGTGCTTGTGTCCTCCCGGCGCACCGCCTTCATTGAAATATGAATTCGGCTCATCCGAAGAGAAGCTGCAGAAAAACCATTTTGATATCTCCCTGTGAAGATCGCAGAGGTCTTTATAGGCTGATATCTTCCCGTACAGACTCAGTGCGGTAAGGTGTTCGTCCTCAATTCCGAACTCTTCAGAGGTTCCTGCGTCATTAACCAAAGTGCCGTGACCGCAGTCCTGCTCAAGCAGTGTTACAAGTTCATATCCCCCGGATACTTTTCGCGACAAGACAACTTTCTCCCCCGCAACATACGGACTTCCGAATTTGTTGGCTGCTATCATGAGATCATACTGAAGATATTTGGATTTACCTCCGGCGCGGTCGCCCAGTTTAAAGAAGATGTTGAATTCGGCAGGCTTGGATCTGTCTATAACCATGTTAGAGAACCCCGGCCGTCCGCAGCTTATCGAAGCATCGGCAACATTGCCGACGACGCAGTCGCGAAGAAATGCCAGACACCCCATAAAGCTTGTCTTTCCGGTATTGTTGCGCCCGATAAGCGCGTTCAGGTTGCGAAGCCTGTTGCCCGCTCCTTCATTGTTCTGGCTTTCTTTGACAAGAATGCCTGCGCAGTCTTCATCAAAAACATCAAAATTAGCAATTCTCACACCAAGTATCATAGCTTCCACCTCGCAGTTAAAACAAACGACCACCTTCTGTCAGGCGGCCGTCTGAAATCTTCTTTCTTGTACCGAAGTTTACTCGCCGTCAATCGTTGAATTGATTTCCTTAAGATTCGTCTGTATCTTAGCAACATTCTCGCTGAGAGTATCATTGACGCTCATAAGGAGCTGTCTTACATATATATGCGCATTTCTTCTGAGTTCTTCCGCCTGTGATTCGGCATTGGCGATAATATTTGCCGCCTCTTCCCTTGCACCCTTGGTAATCTCATGATCATTGACTTTCATCGCATACATTCTGTTTGCATCATCAATAATCTTCTTATTCTTGTCTCTTGCTGTAGTGATTATATCCTGGGCACGCGCGACTATGTCATTTGACTGTGCGACCGCACCCGGAAGATTGTTCCTGAGAATCTGAAGAGAGTTGATTGTCTCAGTTCTCTCGATGGAACACTTATCAGAGAAAGGAACGCTGGAAGCATCCTTGACCGTATTAATGAGATAGTCTATGTGCTTGATAGCATCATAGCGCTGCCCTCCCTGATTGAAATTACTGTTCTCCATTACTGTGGCCTTCCTTTCATGAATTTGTCATTTACGGTATTAATAATCTCTGCGGGGACCATCATGGAGATGTCACCGCCGTAGAAACCGACTTCCTTTACTATCGACGAACTTATCAAAGACAAATCGTCACGGCATGGCAGAAGTATCGCGTCATATCCGGGAAGCAGAAGTCTGTTTGCCAATGCGAGTTCAGCTTCATACCTGAAATCAGACTCAGATCTTATGCCTCTGACAGATGCGCAGCAACCGAGCTTTGAGTACAGATCAACAAGAAGGCCTCCCCACTTCATGACACTGACGTTATCAAGGCCGTCATCTGCGATAGATCTGCTCACAAGTTCAACTCTCTCATCAGCGGTAAACAGCGGTGTCTTGGCACTGTTCTCCATCACTGCGATAACAAGACTGTCGCAAAGCTTTGACGCACGCCTTGCAATATCTTTATGTCCCCTCGTGAACGGGTCAAAGGTTCCCGGAAAAAGCATTACCTTCAAAGCGCTGTCCCCTTTAACAAATATTCTTAAAAAATGTTATCACTGTCAGCCCGTAACTACAAGAACGAAGATACGTCAAATCAATGTTCGAGATGTCCGGCGGCTCCTCGTTGGAATGTTCGACTATGAAAAGTCCGTTCTCATTAAGAAGATGTCCGGAAGTTATTACTGCCGCAGCCTGGCTCGCCAGTTCGGGCACAAGCCGGTATGGCGGATCCATAAATATAATATCAAATTTCTCGCCTTTTGAGGCAAACATTTCGAGAGCCGGAATAATGCCGAGCCTGCAGAATCTGAATTGTTCTGAATCCTGCATATGGAGCTTGGCAAGATTTGCAGTAATTATCTTCGCCGGTTCCGAACCCTTGTCTATAAGCGTTGCGCGAACAGCACCGCGCGACACAGCCTCAATTCCTATCTGACCTGACCCTGCGCACAGGTCAAGAAACTCAGAGTCAGGGACTATACCCTGAATAATAGAAAACAGAGCCTCCTTGACCTTATCTGTCGTCGGTCTTGTTTTATCACCCTTGGGAGTCTGCAAGATTGCACCCCTGAATTTTCCTGTTACCACTCTCGGCATTATAAAACCCCCATTTTGCGCCCGAACCGCAAGTCAAACATCCGGGTAATCGCGCTGTAGATTTCTTCGGCTTCCGGGCTTTTACTCTCGAAAAGCCTGTTCACCGCGTCACACGCCAGGCTTGCTATCTGCATGTCGGTATACAGATTTGCCGCACGAAGCGTAGGAATTCCGTGCTGTCTCGTGCCGAAAAAGTCGCCCGGTCCGCGAAGTTCAAGGTCTTTCTGGGCAAGCTCAAAGCCATCTGAAGACTCGCACATCATCTTCATTCTCTGAAGCGCAAGCTCAGATCGTGACTCGGACACAAGAAGACAGAACGACTTTGAATTTCCTCTTCCTATTCTTCCCCTGAGCTGGTGAAGTGTTGACAGTCCGAACCTGTCGGCATCCATTATAACCATAACATTTGCATTCGGGTTATCAACCCCGACTTCAATAACCGTGGTCGATATGAGGATTTTAATCTCACCGCTGACAAACTTTTCCATTACTTCAAGTTTCTCATTCTCATTCATTGAACCGTAAAGAATGCCCGTCTTATATAAGGCTGACAATCCATTTCTTTCAAGTTCATCTTTCATATCAAATACACTCGTCGCAGAAACATCTCCTGCATCATCCGCCGCGAGATAGTTGTCGTCCTGGGTCTCTTCTTCATTCTCGTCTATCTTCGAGCAGACGATATAAGCCTGTTCGCCTTCAGCCAGCTTGGCCTTGAGAACTTCTGTGATATCCGTACTCGTTTTCGACGGTATAAAGTAAGTAGTAATGGCCTGCCTGCCCGCCGGCTTCTGTCTGATTATCGAGGTTGACATATCGCCGTAGAGCACCATGGCAAGAGTTCGCGGAATCGGTGTCGCCGTCATTACGAGGTTGTGTACACTGTTTACGCCGCTTCCATCCTGCCGGATAAGCAGCTTCTCACGCTGCTTTACGCCGAATCTGTGCTGTTCGTCGGCAATCACAAGCGCAAGATCATCAAATTCAATGTCATCTGAAAGAAGCGCGTGCGTACCGATTATAACCGAAGCCTCCCCGTCTTTCAGCTGATCCTTTATCTCCTTCTTTACGGAAGCCTTAGTCTTGCCAAGCAGCAATACCACGTTTATTCCGCAGCCGCTCAGCAGAGACACCGCAGTATTGTAATGCTGGCGGGCGAGAACCGATGTCGGAGCAAGAAGTACGGACTGTTTGCCCATCAGAGCTGTCATCGCCATCGCAAGTATCGCCACAACGGTTTTACCCGAGCCCACATCGCCTTGAACCAGCCGGTTCATAGGCTTGCTTCTCATGAGATCTTTCTGGATATCACGCACAGCCATAACCTGGTCTTTGGTCAGACTGAAACCAAGATTATCAAGCACATGCGACCATGCCACCCTGACCTTATCATCAAGACCTTCAGCGCTGTCCGGTATCACGCGCTTTGCCATCTCGTTGACACTGTTGCCCCGGTTCATAAGTTTCATCCCGATGCCGAGCAGAATCAGTTCCTCATAGGCAATCTGTCTGCGCGACTGTTCCGCCTTCTGAACCGTCGGCGGAAAATGAACCGTTCTGTAACATTCTGCCGGAGCTGTAAAGCCTTCCGACTTTACAATGTCTGATGGTATAACATTAAGAAGCTGATCCGCGCACAAATCCAGCGCAGTCTTAATCCATCTTGCAAGCTGCAGTGAAGTAATACCCGCTGTCAGATGATACACCGGCTTTACCAGAGTGTCAGTTCCGATCCTGCCGGCATCTTCCATATATGGATTTACCATCTGATATTGAGTTCCGAATACCGTGACCTTGCCGTGAACAAAACACTCATCTCCGGGATTGAATTTTTTCGCGATATAAGGCGAATTGAAAAAAGTCACCTTTATTCTTCCCATGCCGTTTCCTATATAGAAACTGACGGGCCTTGCGCGGCTTCTCACGTTGACTGAAGGTACTGTCAGCACGTTCGCGCGAAAAGATATCTCCTCACCTTCCGCAGCGTCGGAGAAGCTCTTGAGATTACTCCAGTCATCATATCTTCTGGGCAGGTATGATATAAGATCGTAAACTGTGCATATATCGAGCTTTGCAAGGCGATCTTCCGCCGCAGGTCCTATTCCGTGAATAACCGATACCGGGCTGCTTAATTCAGGCTTATCCATCGATATGCCTCCTGCAGAAAGAACTCAGCGGACAGATATCACACCCGGGATGTCCGGCAGTGCAGTACTTTCTTCCGAGATCTACAGCCATATGTCCTAAAGTAATCCATTTATCCCTGCCAAAAACCTTCATAAGGTCTTTCTCAACAGCCTCAGGTTCCTTCCTGTCAGTAAGTCCGATTCTGTACATTACACGCTTACAGTGAGTATCTACGACTATTGCCGGGGTGCGGTATATTTCCCCTACAATAAGATTGGCAATCTTGCGCCCGACTCCCGGTACTTCCATCAACATCTGTACATCATTCGGTATCTTGCCGTTCCACTCGCAGGTAAGCTTGGTGCAGAAAGCCTTGACAGACTTTGCCTTGGCCTTATAAAGCCCGCACGGCCTAATAATCTCTGCGATCTGACTTTCCGTCGCAGATGAAAGCATTGCCGGTTCAGGATACTTATCAAACAAAATGCCGCTCGTAATGTTAACCCTGACGTCCGTACACTGAGCTGACAGAATTCCTCTTATAGCCAGACGCTCAGGTCTGTCAGTGTCAAGCGAGCATGAAGAATCAGGAAAAGCCGCTGTCAGAGCATTCCATGTCAGATCGGCAAGCTCTTGATCCGTCATATTCAGTCCTTTTCCGGCGGATAAGGAAATGAGAAAACAAATCTTGCCCCGCCGAGCTCAGTTCCTTCCTCGCACACAATCGTCTGTCTGTGGCCTGCAAGAATCTGTTTGCAGATATAGAGTCCAAGACCGAAGCCTTCAACCTTGCGTGAAGGATCGCCCTTATAGAAGCTCTCGAAAATTCTTGAACGCTTTGATTCCTCAACCCCTGCTCCTGAATCTTCTATAGTTATCCAGATTTTGCGTCCGCGCTTGTCAGACTCGGTAGTCACTTTGATTATGCCGCCTACCGGAGTGAACTTAATGGCATTTGTAATTATGTTGATGATAACTCTGCAAAGCTGCTGTGCTTCACCGTAGGCAATTATACCGGGCCCTGGATCCAAAGATTTGATGACCTTAATCTGTTTCCCGGACAGCTGAGATTCCAGATTATCCACAATATCAATAATCATCTCGGACACATTGAATTCTTCCATCATAGACGGATCAACATGAGACAGAGACGACGCTTCAGTCATCTGAGTTACAAGCGTCCTGATTCTGTCGGACTGCTGCTTGATCAGCTCCAGATAATGATCTCTCTTTTCCGGCGGAATTGTACCGTCAAGCATCGCAGTGACGAATCCATTGATTGAAGTCAGCGGTGTTCTTATATCATGAGCGATTGAAGATATGAATATCTCCCTGTCATGTTCCTGATTCTCCAGAGACTCAATCATATTGTTGACAGTCCTGCCCATCTCCGTGAATTCAGATGTGACTGCGAAATTTGAGAAATCTTCAGACTGAGAAAATTTGCGGTTCACCCTTACGCCGTAATCGCCCTCTGACACTTTTGCGATTACCTGTGATATATCTTTGATTGGCATAAGACTCAAATAGACAAAAACTGCATAAAGCACAATCGCAATTACCATTGCAATCATCGCCGGAAGAAAAATTACACTGATATACTCGGCACGCGTCGATCCGGTCGACTCTGTATTCTTTACAATGCAGTAATAATCAGTTCCGCTAACATTTGCACAGCTTATCGAAGTCACATATCCCGAGTTCTTGCTGCCGACGGTACTGACAACGTCGCTGCCCGCTCCCTTTATCAATGACAGTACGTCATCGTCTGCAATATATGATTTTCCCGACGACGGTTCGGTTGTCGCAATAGCATCGCCATTTTCTCCTACAAGTTTGCTTCTGCAAAGGATTCTGCCGCTGGAATTGACAAAATAGACCGCACCGCTCTCCCTGTACATACTGGACGAAACGAATCTCTCGATTATTCTTGAGTTAGTGAAATTGGAAGAACCGTCATTATCCTTCGTAAAGCTGAAACTGCCATCAGATGTATTGACCGTAGTAGATATATCCACAGCCAGATCCGACGCGGCAAGCTCTGTGCCGTTGGAAATATTGATAACGAGATTGTTGTACATATTCTCGTATGAAAGAAACAGAAGTACAGCAAATACAACAAGAGTCGTAAAAACCAGAAACGATACTATAAATGTTGCGAAGTTATTAGATATCCTTTTGCTGTCAGCCTTCGGCGCCATTTATTACCTCGTCTCGAATTTGTAGCCCTTGCTCCACACTGTCTTTATGCACCAGTTCTGCTCTCTGTCTGGGTTCTCAATCTTCTCTCTGATTCTCTTGATATGAACATCAACCGTTCTGGACTCACCGTAAAAATCGTAACCCCAGACATTCTCAAGAAGCTGCTCTCTGGTAAAAACACGATTAGGATTGGATGCGAGGAAAAACAGCAGTTCAAGTTCCTTCGGCGGCATATATATCTCTTTGCCGTCTACGGTCACAACATATCTTATCTTATCGACACTGAAACCCGTATAGGTA